>Ga0209018_1000150_pt1 | contig 65657 bp, 57 predicted proteins | sample YNPBryBLVA2012_FD_185814 | JGI IMG/M metagenome (GOLD analysis project Ga0209018, IMG submission 185814) | Anoxygenic and chlorotrophic microbial mat microbial communities from Yellowstone National Park, USA - YNP Bryant BLVA 2012 (SPAdes)... ...
GCCTTTCGGTTGATTACAATGACATTTGATACAATATAACTGAAATATTCCCAAATGTCCAGCTCAAAAATTTATCAACTAATTTTTAGAAGAACCAAATTTGTAAATTGGCTCGTTATAAAATCCGCCGTTGAAAGCAAATTTATTTCTTTTTCAAAATAAGGTTCAATTCGGCCCATCCGCCCCAGTTGATGGATTATATATTGCCGTTTCAAATGCGAAACAGGAAATCCTATTTTGGGCAAGAATGATTTCCACCTAAATTTCTAAAATGAATGATGGCGATGGATAGTGATAATCCTTTGCCCACGAAATACACCGAAGGACACGAAATAGAAAGTGCTTTCAATTTTTGTTCGTGTGTCGCGGGGGAATTATTGACAATCATTTCCATTTTAGAATTTCAGGTTAACTTTTATTCATAAACTTAGCCACAGAAGCACAGAGGTCACAGAGAAATGCTCGTTTTGAACCAGCCAATTCATGGGATGAAAGATCAAAAAATTTGATGCAATTTTAATAAATCCTACTCTGTGTTCTCTGTGTCTCTGTGGCGATGAATTATTTAGGTTCAATCAAATAAATCGGTCCGTTCGGATTAATTTCGATCTCTTGCTCCAATCCGCTATGCCGCAGCGGTTTGCCAGATGGCATTCTTCTGGCTTTGAATTCCTTGGCCGAATGAAGGATGATGTCCACATTTCAATAATCTGACAGGAAATTTTAATATCGAGGGCTCGATTCTCTATTTTCCTTCACCACTGCAATTCTAACCATCCATTCCATTCTGCGCATAAACAAGGGCATCTGGCAGAGGGTGATTGCCGATCGCATTTTGATTTACCAGGCAATGCCGTAGTCCTCGCCATAATTGCTTGACCCGCCCCAGAAGCTGCCGTGTTCCCAATCGAAAAAGATGGCATTCATTGGTCCGGAGGTTTTGCGATTGAACCGAAGTTCGTACCCCATGTGTTCCAATTCTTTTCTGACCCAGGGTGGTACATCGTCCCGCAACAACAATCGGCCGGGAAATTTTTCGTGTTGACCAAAGGAGCTGAACATCTGATAGCTGGTGAAGTTGGGTGCTTCGCAGGCCTCCTGGACGTTCATCCCGAACTCGACGATATTCAGGAAGAACTGAAGGCAGTTCTGGTCTTGGGTGTCGCCGCCTTGAATCGAGAAGGAGAGGAACGGTCGGCCATCCTTCAGCGCGAGCGTGGGGGTCAGCGTGGCCCGGGGGCGCTTCCCCGGGGCAACCACATTGTAGGGATTTTCCGATGGGTCCAGCACAAAGCTCTGCATTCGCTGGCTCATCCCGATGCCGGTGGCGCCAGCAATACAGACGGGCATCCACCCTCCACTGGGGGTAACCGACACGACCCACCCGGTTTTATCCGCTGCCTGGATGGAGGTCGTCCCTCGACGAAATAGCGCATGGATTGTCTCATCGGTAGCCCCAGTGGTGTGCCCCAGGGCTTTTTCGTCATTTCGGTTTCGTTCTTTAAGATAGTGAAAATACGGGTTGCTTTTCCCCTCGAACGGGTAGGGGTCCCCCGGCCCAATCTTTGGATCATTCCGCTGCCAATTAATTTGTTTGACACGCTCCCGCGCATACTCTTTCGACAATAATCCTTTGATCGGCTCCTCGGGTGGAACATAGGGATCCCCATAGTAGAAATCCCGATCCGCAAACGCCAGGTTCATTACCTGGTAGAGCGTATGGATATAGCGCGCGCTGTTGAATCCCATCGCTTTGAGGTCGATGTTCTCCAGCATATTCAGCGCCTGCAACATCACTGGCCCTTGAACCCAACTGGTCAATTTATAGACCTCGATCCCTTTATAAGTGGTCATGACCGGCGATTCAAGATAATATTTCCAATTGGCAAGATCGTCTTTGGTGATCAATCCGCCCTGCTCCTGGCAAGATCGAGCGAATTCCTCGGCGATATCGCCTTTGTAGAAGCGGTCGTATGCAGCATAAATCGCCTGCTTGCGATCTTTTCCAGCGGCAAGGGCTTGTGCCTCGGCCTCGACCAATTTTTTCAATGTAGCGAGCAGATCCAATTGCCGGAAAATTTCTCCTGGGTGAGGTGCCTCATGATCTTGCCCCAGATGTGGGAGCAAAATTTTTTTGGAGTACTTCCATTGTTTGATTTGTTTTTTATGCTGCTCGATGCTCTGAACCAATTCATGTTCGATGGGATAACCATCGGCGAGCTCCATGGCTGGGGCCAGCACCTGCTGCAAACTCATCGTGCCGAATTCGGCCAGCATTACCATAAGGCCACCGGGAGTTCCTGGGGTTACAGCGGCCAACGGGCCATATTCTGGGGGATAGTTCATGTCCCTTGCTTTGAAAAAGTCCGGCGTTGCCCCGGTAGGCGCCACCCCTAGCGCATTGAGACCGATCACCTTTTTGGTGAGCGGATTGTAGATCAATGCCTGGGTCTCTCCACCCCAGCTCAATACGTCGTGCATGGTGCACACCGCAGCCAGCATGGCGCAGGCAGCATCCACCGCATTGCCCCCTTGCATGAAAATCCTGGCCCCTGCCGTGGCGGCCAGCGGCTTGCCAGTAATCGCCACCCAATGGCGCCCATGAAGGATCGGTTTCTCCGTGGCTGAAGATGATACGGCCCATAGAACCAGTACCAGATACACAATGAATAAGATGAAAATAGCTCCACAAGACGATGATTTTCTGACAATCATGCGCACTTACCTCGTCGATGAAAGTGATAAAAATCTATTGTTATGGACCAGTTGAGCAAAACAGAATGCCTTCGGTGTTCCTAATCATACAAGGCATTGAACAACAATTTCATGGTCGCAAAGGCTTGGGCTCGGTTATGAACATTGAATCCAAATAAAATCACTTTCCCTTTGCCGTAGGGCACCTCTAAGGCGATCGGGCGATCGCGGATCAATCGTTCGCCGAGAATCCATCCGCTGACCAACAACGAATCGTCCGGAAAGCTAACCACGGTTTTCGGCTCAATTTTGATATATTTGGGCGAAGCCGGTGGTTTAGGTGCTGCTTTCAGATCTTTCTCGGGAGCCAGCTCCTTATCAGCAGGAACTTTTTTTCCCGTGTCCGAAATCGCTTCAAACACAAGTCCCCTAGCGAAAAAGCCATAGCCGTGTTCCTCCATCCCATAAGTCAAGGGGTGGTGGATATTGAATTTCATCTTGAGGATCGAGCCCGGATTGCTGAAGCTGTCTGGTTTGATATTTTCCAGCACATTTTTCAGCGGGAAGTAGAAGTGTTTGATGACCAAATCGCAGGATGATTCATTACAGACTAAATGGCCGCCGGCGCGCACAAATTCCTTCAGCCGATCCACTCCTTCCAATCCGATGCCGCCGACATAGTTCGGGGGCATGGTGCCCTTCTTGTGCCCCTCGATGATGGATGTGGTCCCTTGATCGGGCAGAACGATGACATCATATCGCCGGTTGAGGTCGCCCGCTATGATCATGGCATTGGTCAACGTATCGAATGGAAATGCGAATTGCTCGAAAATCCAGGCCAGCCAGCCAGCATCCATCACGGCGATCCATGATTTGTAGAGCCCGATGCGGTTTTTTTTCACCGCCTGAGCGGTGACGGAGACCGTGGCGCGCTGCGCCCGTGCACTGGACGCGGATAAAATTTCGCGAACCTTTTCTGGTTGAATGCTGGCCGCATCGACCAAAAAAGAGCCTCGAGGATAGCTTTTTCCAGCGAGCGTGAATGGCTCGGTGCTGCGCCGGGCTTTTCCTCCCGCGGCCAGAATCTGATTGATGGCGATATAGCTGGCGTTGTCGCTGGAAGAAAGAACATAATCAGCGCCTCTGCCATGAATGAGGCCTGCATCTGGCATTGCCCGAGTGACGATTCGGCGCCTTATTCCGAGAGGCTCGCTGATTTGCTGATAAGATACCCCCATTTGGAGGGGGAGTGTCCAGCCTGCGGCATCATACGCTGGGATCGGCTCGCGGCTCATTTTCGGCGAATCCACCAGCCCCTGCCACAAATGTCGGTACTTCCGCAAATCCGGGTATTCTTGATTTTCGAACAAGTTCTTGACAAATAGACCGAACGGTTGACTGGTAGGGATGATATAGCTGCCTTTTGGATACGCGATGCCGTTGTGCACAAAATCCGTCTCGGACTCATAAACTTCGATGCCGTTAATCAACAGCTTATTGATGAGATTGGCCGTTGAATAGGGATCGCGCTGGTCGCTGGAGATGATCCAGCCGTAAGGAGGTTCTTTGGCAAATCGTTCGATCACATCTTTTCCCATGCGCCATTTGTCGAACAGCAGATCATAGCGGTATTTGGCGGCGGTCTCCAGAAGCGCCATGCAGGCGGTCCAATTATAAGCCACCGCATCGCCCAGACGCCACCAGCCACCGAGCCATGGATTGGGATAAAATACGCCTCGGGTTAAATCCTGATGCTCCTTGGGAAAATCGCGGAGCGGAACAAACTGCGGCGTGGCATAGCGATAAAGCTGCGTCTCGGTGAGGATAGAAACAGTGTTATGGCCATCGACCACCTGGGTGGCATAGCCAGGGTACCAGGTATCGAAATTGATGCGTGAGATTGCCCCGGGCTGATTGGCCTCATCGAACGCCTTGCCCATGGCCGCGCCGATCAAATTCTTCCAGCGGATGATGATTGGATGGATATTGGGATTGGTCGGCTCGGCATCGGGCGGGATCCAGATGCGCGCTGGGAACGGGGCGGTTTGATGCTGATTGTAGAGAATTTCCGGAAACCACACCTGGGATGTGGCGATATTCATATTCTGTGTCTCTACCAAATTCGAGACGAACGAATCCCGATTATTATCGTGCCCTGCATATTTGTGATAGAGCCAAGGGATGGGGCTCACCTCGTACGGGGTCCCCACATTCGGCATGTACCAATCCGAGACAATAGTCATTCCATCCGGATTGGCGAACACGATCAAGGTGATCACCTCATTGCGGATCAACTGCGTTCGCGCGTCCTCCATGGTGACCAGGTCGTAGGCAAGCTGGGGCAGCAATTGCGCGGGCGCAACTTCTGTGCCATGCAAGCCGCCATCGATCCAGACGATCACCTTGCCTTGTTCAGCCATCCTTTTGGCCATCTCCTCGGTGACGCCGCGAACCAGGCTCAGCTTTCGATTAAGCTCTTTATAATGTTCAAGCTGCCGTAAATTTTCTGCTGACGAAACTACGCCATATTTCATCCGCCGACCTTCCGATGTAGCTCCCATATCAAGCACGATCATTCGGTCGGTTTGGCTGGCAAGCGTTTCAAAATAGCCAATTGCTTGCTCGTAGCTCATAAGATGAAAATCAGCCCCAGGCTTAAAGCCCAGATAGGCCTCGGGCGATATGACCTGGCCAAACACTGGCATGAACCAGAGCAAAACAACAAGAAATCCTCTCATGATATTGTTGCGCATATTATCTTCTCTTAGAAATTCAATGATTCGATAAGATCGGAAGCGTATTTTCGATCTCTCATGATGGCGAATATACTATCTGATATATGGGCGATGATGCCTGATCATGCCATAGATCAACAGCCCTGTGATAAGCACCAAATAGATCGTCGCAACGGTCCTGATGCCAGTTTGCCGCGCCGGGGCGATGATCCCCGGCTGCTGCACAAAATCTGGCAGCGGCAGTGGATCCCAAGCCAGACCATAGCTCAGCGCCATGCCTTTGATATACAGCAAGTGAATGATCGGAACTCCCCGGCTGGCCATTTCGAATATCACACCTCGCTCTTTCTTATCCGGCAGGATGTTCGGGCGATTCATTCCTGGCTTGAGCGTGAGGACCAACTCGCTGGTGCCAATATTGGCGTAATTGCCGCCGATGTTGACAAATGCGGCGATGCGCGTTGCAGCATTGGGTCCCAGATAAAGGGCCATGCGATGGGCCACGTTTTTCTCCAATTCTGGTTCATAAAGCAATTCAAACCCGCTTTGTTCGATCTGCCGGATCAATTTCGCTCGAATGGTTGGATCAAAATCGTTGCCCACATCATGATCGCCCCCCAGCGAGACGGCTCGCGGAGCAACGCTGAAAATGTCCTTTCGATAGAGGATCTCAAAAATATGAAGCAAATTAAAATCTGGATTTGTGGCTCCGTACGATGAACTCCCCAGCGATAGAATGAAGATTGGATGAACCGATAGGGCCCGAGCAGCCGCCAAAGTGGCGATCATCAGCGCTGGAAATGAGCCAGAACAGCCGATAGCAATAGTATCCCCCGGGGCAACGCCAGCTTGCTGGAGCAAATGGACAATCACCGCTGCGAAAGCAGGGTGGGTGGTGGTGCGTTTGGCTTCCAGATTGCCCAGCGTGGTGGCGATTGGGGAGATTTCTGAACCGATCAGGCCAGTGCGATTCGGGTCATTGGCGGTATCGATCGGGAGCCCGATGCTATCGCAATGCGCTCGGATTGCTAAAATTGCATCTTGCATCCATGCAGCGGCTTGTCGCTGACGAGCCGATAGCGAGCTCTTGTCCATCGGTGTGGTGAGCCTGACCGAAACGAAGGCCAGACCACTAATGATGCCCGCCATGAAAATGAGTGCCTTCAAATCGCTTCCAGCAGCTTCAGGGAAATAGAATCTTTGTCTTCCCAGCAGTTTCATGTCCATCGATGAACTGAAGCCAAATTTCCATAATAGCGCCATTTAAGCCTTGCACCGCAGCCATTCATATGGAAAATTCCTCAATTAAAATAGAGCCGATCTGGTTTCGCCTGGTGCGGATTGTGGTAGAAATAGCCCACCCCTTTTTCGACCACTTCTCCATAGCGCGGCACCTGGCTGATCAGCATCGCTCGTTCGGGAACCATCGTGGAAAATTGGTTGATGATTTCCAATACCACAGAGCAATGCTGTCCCACCCGCTTCTCAATGGGCCAGCCAGTCTCATCATAGGGGACGAACAGTTTTTTTTGTCTGGCCAGGCTCAATAGAAACGGATCTTTGCCCGTGAGCAAGAGATCTATAGTTTTTGGCCCAGTGGGTTGATCGAGAAATGGGATGGGCGCCTCCAGAAGGAACGGCAGGGTGTTGGAATAGTCGCCGATCTCCCGATGCGACAGGCCGCGGAAACCAGTAGGCGATGGTTCAACATGGTTTTCGAACCCTTCCATGGCCGTAACGGTCATCGAGGTCATCGTGGCGATGTCCATGGATTTTTCTGGAGCCACGATGCAATTGGTAACTGGGAACATAGTCTCGGCACCGTGGATGTCGATAGCCACGTCAACGCTCTCCTGGCGCATCAATTGCATCGCGGCAAAAGTGACACGTTCCATCAATGGGCCATTCGCCCGGCCCGGCCAGGTCCGATTGACATTTCGGACATCCAGATACGACAGCAATTGCCGATCTGGATAGTGGATATACACATCAGGATCTGGCCAGCTATCCAGCGGCGCAGCATTGCGGTCGCCATAACGAAATTTCTTGCTGCCCCAGGGGGTCGGAATTTCGAAGAACAGGGGATAGCCATCGCCAAAATGTGTCACTCGGCTCCCGCTGTTATTGAATTGGGGGATGATGATCAATGTGCCCTGTTCGACTATGGCATTTTCGATGAAAATGAGCGCGGTTAAAAGTCCTTCGGGCTCATTCGAGTGAGTATTGCCCAACAACAATGCCTTGCCCCCTGGTTGCTTGCCTTCCAAAAAGAACACATGCGTATCGGCCATTGTCCCTTTCAAGCGCGGATGATAGTCGCTCAATCTCACGACCTTGGTCACGCCCGGCCCAGCCACAATGGGCAGTTGATAATGCCGATGCTGATAAAATTGAACCCCGGAGATGAAGGTGATTACCAGCATCAAGATGATGAATACCAATTTAATCGTCCAATTCCCTGACATAGCATGCTCCAATGATGAATGAGCTCCTTGACCGGGATTTCACGATCCGTCTCTCAGGCAATTATGAGATTTTCATCTCCCAATTGCCCACGACGATCGAATTCCAGTGGATTAAATTCAGCGAGCCATGAACGTCGAAGCATTCCTCTATCGAATCCGAAAAATCCGCAGCACCAGCGGAACTAATACGATCAGATAGAGCAACATCTTTTCTTTATCCTGGCGCTCTCGGATAAAATTCCAGATTACCATGGCGGCGATAAAAATGGCGATCAGATAGTAGATGAACATGATGATTGACATGTCGATCTCCTTAAGTTGACCGATCCAATGCATCCAAAAAATGAGCATGGATCAACGCCAGAAACAACATTAGCAAATTTGGCCTACTGTCTGTTCATCGGAATCGGTTACATGCTCCATTGCACCAAAAATCCCAGCTTCGCGCTGAAGATGATCATCAAAATAGCGACGATGGTAATAACGATCCATGGCAGCCAGGTGGCGCGGAGAAACGACCAGTAAGAATCCTTGTATTCCGACATCATGACGCTCAGCCGGCCGATAAAAGCGGTTGGCGGCAGGCCGTCTCCCAAAGGCCAGAGCAGGCTCAGCCCAGCGATCACCACGGTGGCATGCAGCCCGATGGAATCAAGAAACCACACCAGCGGAATGCCAATAATGGCCGCCGCGCCATAGGTCAATACCCCCTCAGAAACTGGGATGATGACGATGAGCAGGATATAGAGCAGCACCAGTGGCGTGCTCAGGACGGCATACGAGATCAGGCCTCGCACACCAGTAACGGTCATGATCTGCTGCAGCGAACCGACAATGGCCATGGCGGCTAAGAGCGGCAATAGCAATTGGACTGTGTCCCGACTCAAAGTAAGGATGTTGATCCGCTTTGGGCTGACCAAAAGGGCAACCGCAGCGGAAATGGCAAATTGCAATGGCAATCCCAAAATTGGCATTGTGAACGGCCAGATCCGATACGCGATCACCAGGCCGAAAAACGTGGCAAATGGCAACAACACACGCCACCAGCTCATGCGCTCGGGAACCTGGGGCATGTTTTTTAAAACTTCTGATTGGGGCATGTGATGCTCGCGTTTCCAGCCCAAAACCAAAATAGTAAACGTTCCTAACAACAGGACAGGGATTCCGAGTGGCAATTCGAAACCAACGTAGGGGATAGCTGTGCCAGCCGTAAGGATCATCGCCCAGATATTGACGGGTGGAGCGGCGGCACTGAGGCCTGCGACGATAAATAGGATGGCGGCCACGCGACGAATCGGTACCCCCAGATAGCGCATGGCCAGGGCACAGGGTGCACCGACCGTCAAAATGGAAACGCTACCCGCCCCAGTCAAAGCTCCTGGGATCAAAATGACGATCATCAGCAATAGCAGAGCAATGATCCGATGCCGGTAAAAGGCTCTGATAATCCCCCTCACCACATAATTTACCCCACCTGACTCTGCGATGATCTTTATGAACCCCGTCGCAGTGACGAACAGTAACATCACATCCAGATAGGTGAGCGTCCCCTCCACCAGATGCCGCGCCAGTTGGCTAATTGGAGGTGTATGGACCACTGCGCCAGCAATGCCCCCGGCAACCGCTGCGGCCAGCATGCAGACCTCCACCGAAAATTTTCGCCAGCTCGCAATCCCATAAGCCACTACCATGATCAAGAGAATGATTCCGATTTGAAGAGTCATGTTCTGCTCGATTTTTATTGTATGGATGGGGCCACTCAAAAAAGATCGAAACCATGTATCCGCTGCCAGGCGGATTGTCACGAATTGATGTGATGGAATGGATCAAAAATTCCAATCTGTGAAATTCGTGCAATACACGGCTTTCAGAGTGGACTCGTGAATTGATTGAATTGCCATAATTGTCAGTAACAGATGGGGCCCTCGCTGCATGAACCGACCCGCGCCTATGGATCAGCAAACCGATCCCTTGTCGGCGCCCTCCCAAGGCTTGGCGAATCATCCAATGGCCCAAGCTGAACATCATCGATTGGGCTATTTTTGATCTTCGGCAAAGAGCTGCTTCATGACCGCCACGATATTGAGAGCGTAATTGACTTCAGTCATGGGAATGCCTTTTTCCTGGGCGATTTTTGAGAAGCGGCCATCTTTGTTGCTGTCTTTGACCACGATCAAATAGTCGGCGTACGGGGCGACCGCATCGATCATCTTTTCGTTATCGCTTCCCGGCGCTCCACGCTTGGATTCCCCTCCTGAATGCACAGCAATGATAAAAATCTTGTTCTTCTTGCAATAGTCAATTAGTTCTTTCAATCGCTTCACCTCGGTATCCACCGTCAGACCAGAAGCTCCCATGCCCTTGAGACTGGCACCGATGGCGAAGATGACGGTTTTATAGGGCGTCCCCTTCTTGAATTGTTCTAAATCGGTCTTGATCTCCACATGGAATCCAGCTTTGGACTGGCGATCGCCCAGCCCAACACCAGCCTGGAGCATCTCAACGGTCGGAACATCACAATAATCGTATTTGATCTTGGCCTGATTCATGATGACATTCAGGGTATTGATGTCCGCGCTTTGTCCAGCAGATGTGGTCAGCACCGGCAATTTGGCTTTCGGGACATTCGTCGCTTGACTCATTACCAAGATTGGAAAAACCATTATCCCGAAAACCATCACAATGATCGAAATCTTATTCCATCGCTTCATGACAATACTCCTCTATTTTCATTCAAATTTTTCCAGAAAGTCCATGCCCCCTATGCCTAACGATTGATGCAGGATAAATGGAGAGCGGAATGCGTGAAGGCAGCATGTTTCTTGGCAGGATCACATGGTTGATGTTATCAAAGATGAATCTACCAAAATTTCGGTGGCCTGCCAGTGGTCCTGCTCATCCTCAAACCAAAAAACATCTTCGAAGGATTTTTATAAACGCCTACTGCGCTGCTCCCTTCATAAGCTCCATTATCCAGCTGAAAATTGACAGGCAAAGAAAAAATGGTTTCTAACATTATCTTGCAGCCATCGTGCTGCCATCAGGTCCTTTGCCGTTTTTTAATCTCTGGTTATTCGGTTTTCTCTGGACTGGGTGTTAAGCCATTATATTTTACCAATTCTCTGAGCCACCACTCTGGGAATTCGAGGGGCTTGCGTTTGCGTTCTTGAACATCGTAGATCCAGAGCTTGTTATATTTGACCAGCAATTGATCGCCCAATTCCCACCAGGCATTGATAACCAAATTCGCATGATTGATGCAATATTCGGTGAGAAATTTTCGGGCCATCTCTGGCGACTGTTTGTAGAGCGCCAGTGCCTTCTGGTCGATTTCGGGAGTTCGATCGACGGCCGGCTTCTCCCATTTTTCCTGGGCCTTTCGCACATCCTGGATGGCGTAAGAATACACGGCCTGGGTATGGAAGTCGACATAATCAAACGCCCACCGCGCGGAGTTCCGATCAAACTGCCAATGATCTCCAATTTGGAACGATTTGGGGATTTCGGTCACGCCCTGATAAAATGGCATCATGCAGTGCGTATCCTGAGCGCCCCAGCCGATCCACAATAACCCGCCGATTGGATTGGGCAGCCAGCCACGGCATTGCGTGATGACGACATATTCGGCTCGATTAACACCGATGCAGCGTGGTGTGTCATATTTTTTGTCATCCAGCTTAAAGCCGTAAGGCAGGTAATTGGGGTTCTGAAACGGCCCGCCCTGGAGACCTCGGCTGGTCCAAAATGGCGTGCCTTCAAACTTATCCCTCAGCATGACCATCACATCATAAACCGAAAGTTTCTTATCTGGTTTGACGGAGAACGGGAAATCCATATTGGGCGTATCCGGGCTGAACTTTTGAGACGGAGCCACCAGATCGAAAAAGCGCCACATCCGACCCCTGGCACCATTGGTGCTGGTGGCGCTTACTTCATTCGGCGAATAGGCACGCTTCCAGTTGAATGGCTTGCCGCTGTTTGGATCATAAAAGCCATTCTCAACGGCAAATGAGATGACGTTTTCAGAGGCCATGAAATAATCTTTATTGTTCAGGTCGATCTCCCCGATGCGCGATTCGTTGGGGCACACGCTGACATGATCGTCTGGTACGCGCTGCGCGCACCACACGGCGCCGGGCATATCGCTATCTGGCACCCACAACGGGCCGACCGGGAAAATCTCGAAAATCCACGCTTCATTTGGATCGGTGACGGCCAGCATCTCGCCATTATCGGTGTGACCATAGCCATATTTTACAGCGAGGTCACCCATGATCTGGATCGCCTCGCGGGCCGTTTGGGCGCGCTCCATCGCCAGCATGGTCAGTGCCGTAATATCCATTTTCGGCGCGGAAGTCTCGTTGTCCATCTCCTTGCGGTTCCCTATGGTCGATTCGCCAATGGCCACCTGATTGTCGTTCATGTAGCCGAAAGCACCATGCAGATAGCCATAAGTGTGGGGCACTTCTGGGATCTCCAGCCCATTGAAGTTGCCCTCGATGGCATCCCACCGCAACCCCTTTTCCGGTGGCTTGGTTTCAAATTGATTGAACCAATAGATCTTCCGCATCGTCCCAGGCGCATGGTCTTTCGGAGGAACATAGCGCCACGTCCAGTCGCAAACCCCGCAATCGCACGTGTGCGTCGAAATCACAGAACCATCGGCTGATGCCTTTTTCCCAACAATAACCACAGTGCAAGCATCCCGACGATAGTACCGTTCATCTGGGTCGCAATTACCACAGCTCTGAGCATTGGCCGAAGACAGGATCAGCCAACTGAGTACACCGACTGACACCAATGCCATCAGTAAAACAAGTCTTCCTCGCATATCGCCTCCTAATGTGAGTGTTACATGCAATGGCTAATTATGAATTGCCTAATATAAACTTTTTGAATATTCAAAACAACCAATTTATTTTTCTTTTAATGATCTAATCGGAATCCGCTCGCCAGAGCATCGGTGCCCATGCCATGATGGGCAAAAGGTAATTGTCAGCTGCCATGGCAAAAGCGAACCGCTCGATTGATAGAATTCATTTTTTTGAAAAAATCGGAATCTGATATGGCCATATCAATCCTGTGATTGGTGGAATCTCATTTTGGCGAACATTTAGCGAAGGCAAATAACAGCATGCCTGTCTGCCCAGGCAAATTAGGTGAACCGATTTTTGATATTTTGCAACAGGAATGAACTCCACATGGTTAGTCCTTGTTACAAGATTATCAAAACACACTAAATTGTCATGCCGTCCGCCAACTGGCTGATGCCATGACAGCGTTTTTTTGGAGGCTGATTTTTGCAATAAAACTAGTTAGATTTCTCTCAATCATTATGAACACTTTCAATCCACCAAATTTGACATCTCCCTAGCCTTCTTCAAAGGGAAGAATCATTAAAAGGTCCTTCTGCCAGTTGGCGGATGGATCCGTTTTGGATGACACGACTCAGATGGATTTGACTCAATCGTATTCATTATCACGGGGCAGCCAACTCCACCGGATCTTTAGAAGACCTGGTGCGGAATTCCGCTTGATTGTTTTTTCGTCCACGCGACCCATTGAATTCTTGCTGATCTGGGGATTCACAAATTGCCATTTTCAGAACAGAAGTTTTCCCAGAAAATAGATGACAGCAGTGACCGTGACCAAGCAGGCAGTGGTGATGAGCACCCCTTGCCGCTCGAACTGATTGGCAATGAGGCCGGGGATGACCCAGCCGATAACTCGAAATTCCAATGACGCAGGCAAAATGGCCGGGAAAAGCTTTAGCGACACAAATGTCCACAGGCCACTTACCAGGATCATGGTCACCAGCCTTCTTCTACCAAATAAAATCAGATACCGCGAAGCGATTTTGAAGCTGATCATGGTCAACAGTGCGGCAGCCAGAGTCCCGGCAATGCGCTCGGGCTGATCAACGAACAGAACCAGATAGCTGGGAACGATAATGCCCCCCGGGTAATACCCAGTCAATGCGATGAACACTAATGAGATGATCAGTCCCACGAACGAAATTTCATATCTCATAGGCTTCTCCGATCTGGCTCCAATGATTCACCAGCGAACGCCCCAGACCAGCGATGTTTCCGCAGCCAAAAATCACTGATGGGGCCGCGATCTGGGCGAGAAGGGCGTTCGTGAGGGCATCGGGCTGGTTCGCTTTCAGAATGCGGATGGAAGGGATTCGCCGCTTTACGACATTGGTATGCGAGCCGATGACAAAAAGCTGGTGAAAATGAAAACCAGGGTCGTTTCTTAATGCATCGATCCATTGGAGCGTGCGATCCCCGCGGTCGCCGCGGAGGTTCAACAGCCCGATCCAATTGTGCTGGCTGGCTGGAAGATGTTCTCTGACCCATAGCAAGATTTCAAGACTCGACTTGGGATCGTTGGCTGCGAAGGCGTTCACGAAATAATAGCTGTGGTTTGACTTCACTGGTCGATATTTCCAGATCTTCAACCCACCGATATCGGCACTGGCGCTTTGAATTCCACTCAAAATTGTCCCCTCATCGATTCCGATATGACGCCCTAACTCGGAAACAAGCGCAACGTGTCTCAATAGCGGCGCTGGAATATGCCGGAGTTCAGCAGTCAACCGATCTTTTGATCCTGTGTCTGAGATGGAGATCAATTCAATGGCTGAACGCTGGCAGGTGGCGACAATTGGCGGCCGCAGCTCGCTGGCTAAAATGAATAGCTTTGATTCCCGAGGCAAATCCAGGCAAAGAACCGAAGCGATCTGGTCCTCGGTCCAACCCATGGCATCGATATGATCTGGCCGGATATTGGTGAGCAGCACAATATTCGGGCGCAACAGTTGCTGGGATTCAATGAAATGATTTTCTGGGTGAATACTCATGATCTCAGCCACGATGCAGGTGGCATGGAGCTGGACCGCCTTTTTCAGCAGTTGCTTTTGTTCCAGGATCGTCGGCATGCCCCGGCGTCGAACTTCTTGCTCGCTTCCATCAGGAAGGATATATTTCGCTTCCGAGCCAGTTGTTTTAGCCAATACTCTTTGTCCAGAGGCACGGAGCATCGCGGCGACCATCCGAACCACGGTAGTCTTTCCTCGGATGCCCGTCACGCTGATCCGCAACGGGATTGCCTTGAGCCGTCGCTCTACCAGGGCTCGCTCGATCATCAGATAAATTAAAAAAGAAACGATTGTCAGCAACAAAATGATCAATGGTGCTCCTCAAAAAATATACACCAATGCCCTTCATCGGGAATTCCACTTTGTCCGATGAAGATGGAATAATGCGACAACGAAATTCCCTCATGACGATCAAAAACGGGCAATCGCTTGTTGCTCCATTGGATCACTGGGATCATGGATTGTATTATTTCGGCGCTGGCCTGTCGCTGTGCCGTTTATCATCTCCTCCTTTGGATCGATGGACCTTGAAGGGAATGGGTGGGCTTAGCCATTGCCCCTGGGCCGGTTGGCAATGAATGGCGCGAACAACCTCCATGCCCTTGATGACCCTACCAAAAGCGGCAAATCCTTGACCATCGGGATTTCTTCGTCCGCCAAAGTCCAACTCCGGCTGGTCGCCGATACAGATGAAAAATTCCGACGAGGCAGTGCCGGGCTCGTTGCGGGCCATCGAAATCACCCCATAGCGATGGAGAATGCCAGTCTGGGCCGTCGTCTCGTGGGGGATGGCAGGCAAAGCCAACGGGTGATTTTCGTCTTTCAGCCCGGCCTGAATCACTTCGATCTGGATCGCATTATCCGGTTGATTATCCCGGCGCACCGTGCGATAGAACGAAGCGCCTTCGAATCGGCCCTCATCGACATAGCGCAAGAAGTTGGTCGCGGTGATCGGCGCCGCATCCGGATAAAGCTCCACCTCGAAATTCCCTAAAGGAGTTTGAAATATCACCCGAGGTGACGGATGTGTTTGGCAACCGAATAAAAAGATGACCAACAAAATGGACGACAACTTGCACCAATGAATCATGAGTCTCCTCGAAACAGGTTGAAAATCGCAAAATGGGATTCAGAGAAATCATTGCGTTTTTTTTATGCTGAAATAGTGCTAACTGGCCAATCGGATTTTGCCATGATGAGCATCTTCGACTCGGCGCTGTTTCACTGATTATGAAAAAACGCCTGATTGCTATTTCATCTGAAATTCTATCACGAGAATTGTCAATAATTCCTCATGAAACACACGAAAAAAATGAAGGTAATTTTTATTCGTGTTTTTGCGTGGGTTTCGTGGGCAAAGAATTATCCCTTTCAATCATCCTTGTTCATTTCAGAAATTTCAGTCCAATCAGAGCAAAGCGGCGTGAGTAATTGATATCGAAAACATGAAGCATTTATCGAATTTCTTACCTGGCTCGGAATGGCATTTTGGGCCATCAATTTATCATTGTCACACAATTTGTGCGTTCTAAAAACAGCTTTTCATAATCACTTTCTCGTTTTCACCGAATCTGTCCCCGCGCAATGAAGATGCTCAAAATTGGGTTTTGGGGTGGATTCAATCCTAATTTTCATGTCGGTCGTCGACGATACAGCCATGATAAAATCGATAAGATCGCGAGGCTCATTCGGAACGGTTTTTCTATTGAGCCGCAGCTGGAAGAACATCGAATTCCTTCACCATCTCCCTGGCGCTGGTGGTAAGTCGGAGCTGATATTTTCCAGGAGCAATGAGGGTCGGCATCGGATGCGCGCTATCGGATGCCTCGGCCAATTTCAAATCCCATTGAATAAAATGGAGCCCCGGCTTTTCGGAAGCAGCCAATTCTTTGACAATCCGATTGGATGAATCCAAGATGGATAATTTTACCGATTGGGGTGCGGCCAAAAAATAGCTGAATTTGGCCTTGGCTGGCCAGCGTGGTCTGCCATCTCGAGTGAGTGGCGGCAGTTTGACCGCCGGGATATCATAAAGAAAAGCGCCAGAGATCAGGATAGAATCGGTCAAGGCCTGAAGATAGCGGACATCCATTGCCCACATGCCGCGGCCGTGCGTGGCTGCGAGCAAAATGTCCTCGCGCGGATGGATCACAAGGTCATGCACAAATGTGGTTGGAAAATTATTAGCGAGCACCTGCCACGATTTTCCCCCGTCGATCGAGACATAAACACCCAGATCGGTGCCGACGTAGAGGACGTTTCTATTTTTCGGATCTTCACGAATCACGTTGATTGGGCCGCAGGGCAGATTGCCAGTGATGTCCTCCCAGTTATTGCCATAATCCCCTGATCGCCACAAATAGGCGGCAAAATCATCATCCCGTTTGCCATTCTGGGACAGGTACACAGTGGCTTCGTCGAACCCAGATGCCACAACTCTGGAGATCCATCGGTTTGGCAATGATTTGGAGATGTCTTTCCACGTCAAGCCATAATCTGTGGTCACATGGACCCGACCATCGTCCGTGCCAACGTAAATGAGCCCGAACCGGAGCGGCGATTCGGAAATAGTGAAGATTGTCTGGTACGGGATATCGCCCTGCTTATTCGGATCATCGTGGGTGAGATCGGGACTGATTTTTTGCCAGGAATCCCCGCGATCCATGGATCGAAACAGGAAATTCATGCCATGATAGAGGATCCTGGGATTATGAGGCGAGATGATGAATGGTGCTAACCATTGCCCGCGCAGCTTCGGCTCGTTCGGTCCAGCTTTGGGCATGATCTGCTTTCGATCGTTTTTGCTGAGATCGGTGCGGGTGATCGCGCCGTAGAATCCAGCCGAATAGACGATATTCGGATCCGTCGGATCGATCGCGTGATGACTCCCCTCTCCACCGGGAGCAGATTCCCATTGGACGGCTGGAATTCGATCCCGGCCACGACTCAAGTCCACAATGCCACGATAACTGCCATGATCCTGAATGGAGCCGTAAACATGAAACGGCTCGGCCATGTCGTACATGACATTGAAAAATTGCACCAAAGGCAGATTGTTTGTAAATGTCCGCCACGAAAGGCCACCATCGTACGAGATCGCCAGCCCGCCATCGTTGGCATTGACCAAATAATTGGGAGTATCGGGATCGATCCAGAGCCCGTGATGATCGACATGCATGCCAGTCAATCGGCGGAGCGTTTTTCCACCATCCTCCGACACATGCAAATGAATTCCCATGACGTAGATTTTGTTCTCATTGAGCGGATCCACTCGGATCTGGCCAAACACCCAGCCATAAGTGCCAAACAGCCTGATCGTTTCCTCGGTTGGTTCACTCATTTGCTGCCAATTTTGGCCGGCATCCAGCGACCGAAATACTGTGGCGCCTTTAATAATCGGTCCTCGGGGACGGCCATAGGCATCGGCCTCCTCGGTGTCCTTCTCTTTGTACGGCTCGTAATTGTCGATCAATGCGTAAATCACATGTGGCTTGGTCAGACAAAGGTCAATTCCTATTCGGCCTCGGTATCGCGCTTCCGGCAGCCCCTGATTGATCGGGTGCCAATATTCACCTCCGTCGGTTGTCTTGAAAATGCCGCTTCCAGAATAATTGGGCTCATTGCGCGGATCGTTCCATTTCTTTCGGATGCGCTGCCATGTGGCGGCGTAAAGCGTATTGGGATCTGTGGGATCCATCACCAGGTCAATGGCTCCGGTCTTTTCGTTCACGTAGAGCACTTTTCTCCAGGTCTTTCCGCCATCCATCGTTTTATAAACACCCCGTTCCGGATTATCGGTCCATTCGTGACCAGAGGCGGCGACATAGACGATATTGGGATCGGTAGGGTGGATGACGATCCGGGCTATGGTATGGGTATTAGCCAATCCGGCATATTCCCAGGTCTGGCCGGCATCCAGGGAACGGAACACGCCGCTACCAGCCATGGAGCTACGGAAGATATTGGCTTCGCCGGTGCCAACCCAGAGGATGTTGGGATCGGATGGCGCCAAGGCGATGTCTCCAATCGATGTGGAAGGGGCGTGCTCAAAGATCGGCTGCCACGTCGTTCCCTCGTTGACCGATTTCCAGACACCGCCCGACGCGCCAGCCACATAGATGGTGTAATTCTTCCCCTTCGGGGCCACTACGGCCACATCCGTCATACGACCGCTGATGTTCGTTGGGCCCAAAAACTGCCAGGGCAATTCCGAGAACAGCGATTCCTGTTTCATAGCCAGGTGGCTTGCGTACAATTTTAGCCGTTGCTCGCCATCTACTGGCGTCTTGTTCCAGCGGGTCCATGCATCAAATGGAGCACCGAAGAACGATAATGCAACAAATAGACATAATTGGATCAGATTGACACGACGATAACCACGCGGGTTCATTTGTTACTCCTCAAGATAACATTCAAATTTCTAAGACGAATGGTGTAAAACAAAATTGCTCTATCCAACGCGCGAGTGGCGGCGGAAAAATTTTTGACGACCAAATTTTCGGGCTATTTTGTATGGCCAAAAGGCAAAAATTTTTTATCATTTCGCTTGAGATTATTTCAGCAATTTGTGTTGAATCCAGCGTCCTGCCCCATCGTTTCTTTCTGCAAATGGATAATTGATGAATATGCAATTGTTACACCTTTGGGACCAAGATTCGCTTGGGTTCCTTTAAGCAACAAGTTGAGAAATGCATATTCTTTTCTTATTTCGTGGTGAACATTTCCAACCCCAGGCTGAAATGTTATGCCCTTCGCCAACTCGCGGGGGGACTTTTAACGATTCCCCTCTTGAAAGTAGGTCCAGAGGGTATGCCAAATTTCTATCGCTAATTTCCTTTCTTAACGATAGAAATTACCTTAGCAACCGAGTTAAATATTACTTTTAGGTTGACGTCTATGGCCAACTGGAGGACAGCCACCTCTAAGTTGACTGGACTCGACAAGTGACTTTTCATAAAATTCTTGCCTTTTCGGGAATGAGAGATCGTCGCTGAATTTCGCCTGTGGCAACAGAAGTTCACGAAGCGATCCTGGTCATGAATCCATCGTTTAATTTTTTTGGAGGATCCATGGGCTCAGAGAAAGTCGATCTGGCCGCTTCGGCTAAAAATACCCGATGGCGCTATAGCCCACCCAATGGTGGATGTTGAACGGTGCGGTCGTTCCTATTCCGACATTCAAGGGCAATTTTCCCAGCCGATAACTGGTATCGTATCGTAATAAATAACCTTGCAATGGCCCATGATCCAATTGCACCATCAAGCGCCGCACCGTATTTAAACCGAAGGGGATGGCAAATCGGCCGCACCATCGAATTTTATATGCTTTCAGATCATTTTCACCCCACACTCGCTGGCAAAAGTCCCGCAGCTTTTCTGCAGTGACTTCTCCGGTCAAATTGTCGCGGATCAAGCTGCTATCCTGCTGAGTTGCCTTCAAATAGCCAGCCTCATCCGCACCGAACGGTGCCAGATTCCGACCATCCCAGTCCTGATCGCCATAATGGTCGCCATCATTCGAACAGATAAAGGCAATGTCCTCGCCCAATCGCCAGCCATGCCGGCGGATGATGGTTGCCAGCGCCTCTGCTAAGTATTGAGAGAGCAGCTCGATCCGTTCCCAATTCATATAAGGCACCAGAATCGAAACGATCTCCGCATCCCGAAGATAGTGTTGGATGAACGGAACGATGCCTTCCACCGAATGTTCCTCGGACTGCCAGTTATTTTGAATCACAAATGTTTCTTTCGGCAGCAGGTCGATGATCTCGTTGCGCAGCGGTGAAATTTTCACCGGGCCATAAGCAGAACGCCAATAATCGAACCCGTCGAAAATCAGCACGTCATGAGCTCCCCATTGGGCTGCCTTATGGGCCACGCCAAAGATCACGTAGCGCCGAGCTCTCATATTTTGAAACAAATGAACATAAACCCGGCCAGCCAATAGGTGATCGTCATGCGGGCAGATGCCCGCGATCCAGGGCCGATGGCGGAACCGGCTCCGATGGACTAACAATTCTTCTCGTTCTAATTGCTCAGCCAGCGCTACCACAGCTTGAATCTGATGCGGTTGAAAGCTGAAGCCAACCGTGTCCTTGAGCGCTCGAATGCTCGCGCCGGCTGGAATCGACTGGCGCTGGCGCTCCCTGCAAAAAAGTATCAGGCAGATCATCAGCACCATGGATCCAAATATGGGCGCTCTCTTGAATAAACTCGAACTTCTCATCTCACCATCCCTTGGATATTTGGCATACCACGCGATTCATGTGTCATTTTGACCTTGCATTCAACAACAGGAGTGAATTGCAGCACCGATTCGTTTTTCAACTCCCCTTCTTTCCATTTGGCAGCAGAGGAAATGAACCAGCCGTTGCGATCAAAAGAATTGAATCGGTGCATGGGGTATTGTATTGCTGGTGGACTTTTGTATTCAAAAAATAGTCAGACGAATGCTGATTATCCACTGGCACTACTGCATGACTTCAAAACACGTGGATCAAAGAGTTAGAATTTCTGTTCGGATTATGATCGGAACAACGATAGCGCTGTGTCCACGTCCGATACATCCATAATCAGCAAGAACTCCTTTGCCCCTGAACAAGTAACGCCGTAGACATAGCTGATATTGATCCCCACATGTCCAATACGCTCGGTGATGTAGGCGAGCTCTTTGGTTTTATTTTCCACCTTGGTGCGGATCACATCTCGAATTTCGGTGACGTAATTATGTTGCCGAAGCACCTGTTGTGCTTTCTCTGGGTTTTTGACAATCAGCTTGGCGCTATCAACAAATGCGGCCAGCGTTTCGATTTTGATGTTTTCATTGGCCAAAACCGAAAGCATTTCACCCAATGCTTTGGGACGATCCTCCAGAATAACGAACAGCTCTTTGATTTTTTCCATAACACGCCTCCATTAAACTTGAGAATTGCGAGCATCTCCCCAGCAGGGAAGGTCAGTTACCACGACGTTGCAAGAACAAGGCAACCGATCTTCAAAGGAATTGGCTCGATCCAGGACAAATGCAGTGAAGGGCGCGATCAGCCCCCATACGAAAACAAAGCGAATGATATAGATGATTTCCAATGAAAGATTTCTGACAGAGGGATAGAATGATCTGATTAGACACTGAAGAAGGCTGTTAGTCGGCCAGTGAAACAGCCGATCCCATCCCAAAAAGCTGATCCGACGCACCAAATATCGAACAATCTGGGAAAATAGAACATTCGGATGAAAACATAATAATCGGGGATGAAGAGATAGCATGGCGTTTTGCCCATGCACGGCTGAAATGCGGCTAACGGTTGCGTTCAATGTTCGGTGGTCGTTCAAGTGACTCTCCGTTGAGCTTTCAAAGGATCTCCTTTTTCAATGGCCCGCATGTATTGGGCCTCTGCAATCGCAGGCATTTGAGAACCGGATGAACCATCAAAACCATGAGATTTGACTCAACTGCGGCAATCCTTATGGTTGCATGGCGCATGATTGCAATGATCATTCATTTTTTATGGCGACCCAGATTTCTGTGGTCAATTCAGTTGAATCACTGGCAGTGGGAATAGCTGGAAAACGCTCAACGACTGGCCCGACCATGGTCAGATGATGGTGCTTCACAAATTTGAAAATTTTCGGATAGATTTGATCCAGCTGGCTCATCGGGCCATGATGGGTGGCTTGAACAACCCTGGTGAAATTCCATTTTTTGACTGAAAGAGGCTCCATGACCACCAGACTCTCGGGGACCACAAAGCCGATTTCCCAAGTGGTGCTGTCAGATTCTTGTCCTGGTAGAAGTTCATGAAACGCCAGCATGGTATTCGCCAATTCAAAACCTTGTTCGGCTGCCGCAGTTCGGAACGCTTCGACCGCGGCATGATGATTGCGATTTCCATGGTAGGGCAGACAAACATAGCTGAATGGGGAGATTTCAACAATGGCGCATTGAGGATCACGGTCAGTTAACTTCGCGGCCGCCTCGTTTTCTTGTTGTTTTTGACAACCCACAATGACCAGGATCAATATGAGCAGTCCAAGGGCTTGGGCGACTTTCATTGGGTGCTCCTCTCAAGGATTGATGCATCAAGCGGATTTGAAAAATAATAATCGCGCCGGCCATCGCCAGCGCATTGGTTCAAGAACAATAGTCATCCGGCTCACATCGTGCCACATGGTCGTGCGCGTGGCTTTGATTGGATATGCCTGCACGGTTGCGGTTAGCTGAGACATCCCCACCATCGTTCTGCCCTTTGAAGGGGAGATCGGGAGGATGTTTGCAGGGTCCAATTTCGATATCGCATTCCGAAACATCGATTAATGCGGTGAAATATATATCAAATAATTTTAAATGTCAAGTGGAAAATCGTAGCGGATTTCGTGACCTGGCTTTAAAATCATCCCTGAATCGATCCTTGGGCAATGTCCATGAATTTTTTTGTTGAAATTGTGATTTATTTTTGCTAATACTATTTGACAGCTTATACCAATATGACAATTTCGTGCCTAATGGTCATGCCGACCTCCAATCGGAGGGTGGGCGTTTTATCTGGTGTTGATGAGTCGTGGTAACTCCTGTATCCGCAGAAAAGCGACATTCATTGTTCATTCTGCAGAACTCCATAACCAAATAGCCCTAAGGAGGAACTATGAAGCCTTCCTACACATTCTGGTTTTTGATTATCGGTCTGTTAGCTGGCTGGATCGCTGGCCGCATTACTAAGGGGAGAGGGTTTGGTCTAATCGGGAATCTCATTGTTGGCGTCATTGGTGCCCTGGTTGGAGGGTTTTTGTTCAGCTTGCTGCAAATTAAAGCGGCGGGTCCGATCGGCATGTTAGTGGCTGCCGTCGTCGGCGCCATTGTGCTGATCTGGTTGATTGGATTCCTTCGAGTGAAGAAATAACGCTTGCTGCCCTCGCCTCACCGCTTGGTCTTGGCGAGGGCGCGCTATATCATTCCATGAGCGACTCGCCAATCCGATTTCGGACCGACCCAGCCAAATTGGGATAGGTCTATCCGATGATCCGAATCGAACGTCACGCCTTCCGCTTCGAGCCGAGCGCGTTGTTCTTGGCCTTCACTGCCATGGGCTCGCAGGCTAATTTTCCCCTGGCGATTGACGACCCGATGCCAAGGAACGCTGGTATCCGACCGCAGCGCAGCCAGGGCATAGCCCACGGTCCGGGCGCCACATTCGCCAACGATCGCTGCGATCTGTCCATACGTTGCCACCCGACCAACTGGGATTTGACGGATCACCTCGTAAATGCGCTCATATAAACTATGCGTTTTCATTTCTCCTGCGCCTGATGTCATCGCAAAATCGTTTTAATCCTGCCCAAGATCTGTTTCACCATTTGCTCTGGTTCGGCGCCCCTGTCCATCCGTTAAGTTCTTTCGCTGAAACTGGACCTGTGTTCATTTTATCACTGGGAAAACTTTTCGGATTTGGCCAGGCGTTTTCCTAATGATTCAACTTATTGGAGAAAAAATTTGGCCAACCGCTGCTGAAGCAAAATCTCTTTTAGGATCCATCCCGGATCTGGGTCATCCAACTGACTCAGCGCAACCAGCAGTTCAAATCCCGGTTCGTGGATAGCGCTGACGACCACGCTGAGCGAATAGCCCACCGTCCGGCGCAACAGGCGACATGGTTCCGATTTTCGTAATTAAGCTGTCAGGAATCGTTCGATCACTTTTCGATGAAGGTGCAGGGCAGCCATCGCGAATTGCTGGTCCTTCAATAGAGGTGGCTCTGCCACGGCCGAGATGACCGCCCGCAATTCCTGGAGCGTGCCATCAGCGATCCATTGTTCCAATTGCATCAGCGTCTCGTTGCAGCGCTTTTTACTGCACCGCTTTCGGATGGATCCAAGTTTTTCCCAGGTAGAAAATTCTCATTTGGCGGATCAGCTCATTTAAACGTTTTGATCAACATAAGACATTTAGGTCGCTCCGCGTGATTTGCGGATGTGAGCTTCCAATTCATCGATATTTTTGGGCCAATCGGAGCGCAACAGCCGGGACAGGGATCGATCCGCCAGTAATCTGCCGTCGGTCTGGCAGGTGGGGCAGTAGTTGGTTTCGTTTTCGGCGTAACGGATGCGTTGCACCGGGGTACCGCAGACCGGGCAGGGCTGGCCGTAGCGGCCGTGCACGGCCATATCATTGCGAAAGGCGGTCACTTTCTCGGGGAAGCCATCGCCCGCTTCCGCCCGAAGCCGGGCCGCCCATTCCAGCAGCGTCGCTCGGGTGGTCCAATATAATTGTTCGATCTGATGATCCGACATTTTTTGGGTGAGCTGGAGGGGAGAAAGTCGTGCCCGGTGCAAAATCTCATCAGAATAGGCATTGCCGATGCCGCTGAACAAGCGCGGATCAGTGAGCGCGCGCTTCAGGGTGTGATTTTCGGACAGCAGCCGCGCTCGAAATTCTGCCAAAGAAGCCAGCAAGACATCCAATCCCCCGGCATCGAACGTCAAAAGTTGAAATTCGCCTCTGATCAGATAGAGCGATGCCCGCTTCTTCGTCCCAGCTTCGGTCAACAGCAAAGTTCCATTTGGAAAATCGAATGCAGCCAGCCCGATCCTAGCTGGAATCGCGCTGCCAGTTGTTCGCCAGTGAAAGCGACCAGCGATCATGAGATGAAAGATCAGATAATATTGTTCCTCAAAGTGGAATACGATCTGTTTGCCGAGGCGTTGGAAACCGATGACCTTTTTGTGCACGATCTCCTGAATTGGTGGATCGGCCGTGCGCAACAAAAATGGGCTGGCGATGCGCACGTGCTGCAAGAGTTGCCCGGTCAGCAATGCCTCCAGCCGCTCCAAGTAAACGACAATGTCGGGATATTCGGGCAAAGGAATTGCTCCACGAATGCATCATGTTCATACCTGCTGAGGCTTGAGGGGACCACTACTGGCTGCCGGGTCAGGATGAGCCGGCGGTTTCGATCCCAAGCTGTCGCAGGGAGATACCCAATTGAAAAATCAGCAAGAGCTTGGACAATTACTTTGATGAATGTTCAGGCGAATCCACTGGCATCTCGTTCGTTAGTCGCGATACATGATGCAAGACCAATGGGAAATCGTCCGCCATGGCGTCTGGGGTTTCGGATTCATCCAGCGGCGGCATACGAGATGCGCTGGCCCTGCGCAAACTCTCAAAATAGCGCTGCTCAAAATCATTTTTCGGGACATAACCTTTTTTTTCCAGCGGTAATGACAGCCAGATGGTTTTCATTCCGACCATTTTGGCTGGCTTGATGTCATTATCCACCCGATCGCCGATCATCATCGCTTCATGCGGCTGGCAATTGGCCTGTTCCAATGCCCAATAGAAAAATCGAAGATCTGGCTTGCTTAGACCAACGATTTGGCTGATGCCGTAAATGTGAAAGTATTTCAGCAAACCCAGATTTTCGAGGACGCCGATGACTTCCTTTGGCTGATTAGCAATCAGCCCGAGCTTGAATTTACTGACCGGTCGCTTCCAGCGATCGGTCATGGGAACATCATCGGTTTGTCCAGCCAGCCGCTGAATGACCGGAACGATACCGGGGATAAGGGGGCTGTATTGGGCCCAATTATCTGCCAGTTTACGCCGAATCTGTTTGTCGACCTTTTGCCAGATGCCATTCCCCAAAAATTGTTTCATCACAGCTTCATAATGTTTGCCATTGCGTTCTACCAGAATGGATCGCTCTCGAGCTGCCAAAACTTCATCCAGCGAGACGTGTTTCCCGTTCTGCTGAATGGCATGATAGATTTCGTGATAAAAAAACGCCATGGCTGGATCATCGTTTAAAATCACGTTGCCGATGTCGAAGAAAATCCATTTTATCATATTCGATCCAATATCTCACACACTAAAGCCAATCGCCTGAGGCCGATGGCATCAGTCTTTATGTCGCTTGTGTTGCCCGTTCCAATCTTTTCATCACTGCAAAAATAAACGTGGCGGAGAGCAGGCAGCACGCCACCAGGATAAGCCACAATGCCCAAAGCGGGACAATCCCCCAGAGATAGCCGATCACGCTGAGCAAATAATTGCCCAAAGCCGTAGCCGCAAACCAGCCACCCTGCATCAGTCCCTTATACTGCGGTGGTGCCACTCGCGAGACGAACGAAATGCCCATCGGGCTGAGAAACAGCTCAGCCACGGTCAGGATGAAGTAGGTCCAGATTAGCCAGTAAGGCGAGACCAGCATATTCTCCGGGGCAACCAAACCGCCCAGTTCCTTGGGGCTCGGCAGGCCGATCGAACCAATCATGAGCACCAAAAAGCCCAATGCGGTAATGATCATGCCGATTCCGATCTTACGGGGCGCCGAGGGCTCTTTGCCTTTTTTATTCAAGTAACCAAAAATGCCAACCACAACCGGGGTCAGCGCGACGATGAAGAACGGATTGAAATGCTGAAATTTCTGTGGGGTGAATGGATTGACTTCAGCATAGCCAGTGTATCTCAGATAGGCCAGGACAGCAAAACCGATGAACGCAATCCCGGCGATGACGCGAGTAATCGTCGCACTGGTCTTTCGAATCAGGAAATAAAGCCCTACTACCGAAAGGAATATGGGAAGCAAGCCAAACAGATCGAACCAGAGGTTGGTCGCCTTGCCCACACTGGGCTGGGTGTAATCTCTGGCAAAATAGGTCATGGTTAGCCCATTTTGATGGAACGACATCCAGAAGAAGATCACCACAAAGAAGACCAGGCCCAAGGCGATCAATCGTTCGAGAGTCTGTTGCGGCGTCAGAACAATCATTTGGGTTTTGAGTGCCGCATCTTTGGATTTCTGCTTTTCCGTGACGTCGGCATGTTTATAGAACTTTCGGAAGCCCCAGAAGATTATCATCGAAGCGATGAGGCTGAAGCAGGCCACCGCGAACCCAAAATGATAGGAACGACTGAGCGCGTTGATGTAGTTTTCCGCAAAAGTCCTGAGCGTCTCTAAGGTTACGCTGGCATCTTGAAGCTGGGCAATGGCCAAAAATTCACTAGCATCTGGTAGATTGCCTTTCAGGAAGCTATTTGCTAATGCGGGGATTCTTGCATCGTAATGGAAGTGTGCCTTCGATAGGATCCAATTGCTCACGCGCTCAGCGGCTGTCGGGGCAAACATAGCTCCAATATTGATGCCCATATAGAAAATATTGAACGCGCGATCTCGGAAATTGCTGTACTTCGGGTCGTCATAGAGATTCCCGACCAGCGCTTGAAGATTGCCCTTGAAAAGACCAGTGCCCAGGGCAATGACCGCCAGCGCAGCGATGATCAGTCCGAAGTTGGTGCCCATGGCCGTTGGCGTGGCCAACATCAGATAACCAATGAACATCACTACCAGCCCTATACTGATTGTTCTTCCGTAGCCCAAAACTTTATCGGCGAGGAATCCGCCCAATAACGGGAAAAAATAGACGAAGAACATGAAAATACCATAAACCTGACCTGCTTTTCCCGACGTCAGGCCATATTTCGCCTGCAAGAACAAGACAAAGATCGACACCATGGTGTAGAATCCGAATCGCTCACCCATGTTGGCAAAGAACGCTACGAATAACCCTTTGGGATGGTTTTTGAACATAAATGTCCCTCCAAATTGAAGACGTTTATTTTGATCATTTAGCCATAATCTTGACAATAAAGCCAAAGAGCAAAACCCAAGTCTCAAATAAATTGCAATATTCAGTTGCCCATGACCAAAACAGAATTGGAATGTGAGATTGCTACAATTGGAGCCTATTTGGCAATTGAATTTTGTAATTTGGAATTGATGATTTTTCTTCGCCGAATGGCCTCCAGCCGCATAAAGTCTTTGGCGTTATCATTCCGATCGACTGTAAGCTGGTCGATGGCGTGATCCGTGCCGCCGGCATGGCGAATGACGTCGTAAATCGGCTCCCAAACCCGGCCGATGCGGTACTGCTCGGACATGCGCAGCACCAGATCGTAGTCCTCGCCGTAATTGCGGCTATATTCCCCATCGTTCATGCCGAACCAGCCCAGCTCGCGGATGAGTTTGATGTGCGCTGCGCGCGGCGCGCCCGCACCATTGATGCGCAGCAAATTGTTCCGACCGTTCTCCTCAGTCCATTCGTCGTGGGTCACCACTGGGATCTCCTCCATACGGGTGATCTCGCCAGTGGTCTCGTCTTTCTTCCACACCTCGTATGAGCCGATCACCATGCCGATGCGATCGTCGGAATCGAACACCTTGAGGATTTTTTCAATAGCATCGGGTTTCAGGCGATCATCGGAATCGAGCTGAACATAATATTTGCCCCTGGCCGCCCGCAAGCCCTTATTGAGGCAATGACCGATATTATTGATATCCTCGATGATGAGCCTCACCTTGGGCTTGTTGGGGTCGTATTTGTTGCCGCCGGGCAGGTAGGGTTTCACGCCAGTGATGGTCGGATCATCTGGGCCGCCGTTGACCACGACAATGACCTCGACGTTTTGCACGGTCTGCGCTTGGACGCTTTCGATGGCCGTGCCGATGAATTCCTCGCGATTAAACACTGGGATCACCACGCTGGCGATGCAGTCTCTAAATTTCGCTTCCTCCTCTGGAGTATAAGTCACTCGATGATAGTTTGCCCCTGGGGATAGGTAGGCACCAATTCGTTTCAGGTGCTGGGTGACGGCGTCCTCCATTTCGAGCTGAATCGATTTGCCAGAAATCAGGTAATCGAATACGTTTTGCTTTTTTTCTGCGGCGCGAACCAAATAGGTATGGCCGTTCTTGGCGGCAGCGATGTGCACGATTTTGAACTGCTCAGCCACTCGCAATCGCAAATCATAGAGATGGCCGGCCTGGTACTTCTCATTCAACCCGCCGAGCTGATCTAAAACCGATTTGGGCAGCAGCCATACCGGGCCAAAATCCATATTATCCCGCACCCGGCCCTCATGATAATCTAGCAAATGTACGTCCTTTGTGGCACCATGAACATCCACCAGGCAGTAATCCGAATAGATCATGCCGAGATTGTGATGGCGTTGGGCAACCGCCCAGAAGATCTCCAACGTGCTCTGGCGAAAGATGATCGGTGCCGGCAGATTATTTACCAACAGGATGAATGCGCCAGTCGCCTGAGAAATTCCCCGGTTCATGGCCTGGGCCTGATTCTTAAACTCACCCGGGACATGCCGGATACGGGCATCAGCTACCGTAATCGGACTCTTGGCCTGCACGCCCCGTCCATCTACGAGAATGAGCTCCCAATTCTGATAATTTTGATGAATGATGCTCTCAATGGTCTGATGAAATGTCTCATCATCATAATTCATATCCTTTTGGTACATCAACACAATGCTGATTCGATCCATATTTTTGCTCCGATTTCACAATGAATGGGTTCGTAGTTCAAATTTAAAGAGAGGATGATGGGAATCGTTTTGCCCTCGATTCTGTTCTTCTCTTGAAAAGTTGCTCAAAGATAAATGTAAATTCTTTTTTTTGCAAGCGAAAAATGTGGGCACAGGGAAATAATTTCTGCCTCAGGCGGCAGGATGATATTTGCAGGATGATTTTCGCAGAATGATTTTTAACAGGATGATTGTTCGCAGAATGATTTTTAGCGAATAATTTTGAGTGAAAGCAATTCCGATAGATGATCGTGAAAGATCTTTGGATTAATAATTCTGCTGTAAATTATCCTGCTGTCAACCATGCTATGGTCCTGTGGTTTTTAACGGGGCGGATTTGCATTGGTTCGTGGGAGATGAATTCTACTGGAGAAGGTTATTTTGAAAAATCCATTTGACAAGCAATGTTTTTTGCTTTATATTTAGCCAACTTTGGACAACGAATGACCAATTAGGGAGATCGTTATGCCGCTGAAAATGCTGTGGCTGTCTTTGCAATTGATTGTATTGGGATTGTTGGTTTACAATGCTCAGAGTCAAAGTCGCTATCCAGATTTTTTCCCAGAACTGAACAAATATTTTTCCAGCAAAGCCTTAGGGGCAAATTTTGAGAACGGAAATACCGTGTTCCGATTGTTTGCGCCAAATGCGTTCAGCGTTACGCTAGTGATTTTCGACAGACATGACGATGCGGAGGGCAAAGAATTTCCCATGAAGCGCGATCCAGAAGGTGTCTGGGAATGCGCGCTGCCAGGCGAGCTGTATGGGCTCTATTATGGTTATCGCATCAAAGGGCCGCGCGACCGCATCTCGATGTTCGATCCCTCGATCGTGGTGGCCGATCCATATTCAAAAGCCGTGGTGACGAAAAATCATTACCTCCATCCAGCCAAATCGCTCATCGTCGATACGCGCTATGACTGGGAGGGCGATACCTGGATGAGGACCCCGATCAGAGATCTGGTGATTTATGAGCTCCATGTGCGGGATATGACGGTGCATCCCTCATCTGGAGTTGAGAAAGCCGGGACCTATCTGGGATTAGTCGAGGAGGGAAAAACAGGCGGGATTGATTACCTGCTGGACCTGGGGGTTAATGCGGTGGAGCTTTTGCCCTGCCAGGAATTCGCCAATATCGAGCCTCCTTTCAATGATAGCAGCGCTTACCCATTTAATGGCTGGAATCACTACTCGCGGAACCATTGGGGCTATATGACATCCTATTTCTTCGCCCCAGAATCCTATTATGCGTCCGGGGGCAATATGGTGCCTGGGGAATACTGTGGCATCCATGGTCAGCAGGTGAAAGAATTCAAAGACATGGTGAAAGCCTTTCATAAAAAAGGCATTGCTGTGCTGATGGACGTGGTCTATAACCATGTGTCCAATTACGATTTGAATCCCTTCAGGTACATTGACAAAAAATATTATTTTCGGCTAGATGCGAATGGGAATTTTCTATCGAAGAGCGGCTGCGGCAATGATTTCATGACCGAGCGCCCCATGGCGCGCCGGCTGATTGTGGAGAGTGTGAAATATTGGATGACCGAGTACCACATCGATGGCTTCCGATTTGACCTGGCCTATTTGCTTGATGAAGCTACCTGCCAGGAAATCATCGCCGAGGCGCGCAAAATCAATCCCAACGTCTATATCATTGCCGAACCATGGGGAGATGGGTACGCGCCAGATTATTTTTCGAAACTGGGTTGGTCGGCGTGGAACGATAAATTTCGAAATGGGGTCAAGGGACAAAATCCGTTCGACAATCTGGGGTTCATTTTTGGCAAATGGGAGCGCGACAATAATCCACAAACGATCCGGCGCTACGTAGCCGGAACCCTGGTGAAGGATGGCGGCCTATTTCAGATCCCCGATCATGCGGTCAATTATCTGGAATCCCATGACGATCACACGCTGGGCGATTTTATCCGCATCGGCACCGGGGCGGTGAAGGCAGAAGATCGGATCACCGATCTCGCCCGACATGTTCGATTCACCGAGCGACAGATGAAGATCAGCAAGCTTGGCGCGCTGTTTTTGATGGTATCGCAGGGCGCTGTCATGATGGGCGAAGGCCAGGAGTTCGGCCGCAGCAAAGTCATCGCGAAGACCGATGCGCCAGATCCACACCAAGGACAGATCGATCATAACAGTTACAACAAGGATAATGAGACCAACTGGATCAATTATCAGCATCGGGATATCAATCGCGAGCTGTACGACTATTATCGCGGGCTCATTGCATTGCGAAAGGCGCATCCAGCCCTGCGTCGCTCTCAGCGCAAAGATATCCATTTCCTCCGAAGTCACGCGGAATTCAGTCTGGGTTTCTGGATCTCGAAGCATTCATCGCGGGATACGCATGATGTCTTAGTGCTGATGAATGCCGATCCGACAAAGAAGGTCACCTTCAATATCCCGGCCGGGAATTGGTCTTTAGTGGTGGATGGCGAACGTGCCGGAACGGGGGTTATAAAAGAAGGGGTGACTGGCGAGATCGAGGTGCCGGAGACGACTGGATTGGTGCTATTGAGAGAGTGATTAGGCTGAAATCGCTTCTCCAAGAAGGCGTTCTAGCACAAAAATGGGGTGATCTGGCCGTGGTCTGAAAGATTTGGAGTGAAAATTTTGACGAATACCTTCATGCATTTCCGTTCAGATGACAAAATCCCTTTCTCTTCCCAGATGCGAGATGAGAAAGGGATGAAGCATATCATCTGAAGCGTTGCGAGAACCGCGCGACCAATGCGCTCAGCGGTCGCGCTCTAATCTCGTTGGTTAGTTTAATTTGAATAAAGATTTTTGATGATTTCTTGTTTTAGCGCCTCATAGGGCAGGGCCCCGACCAGGCGCATTTTTGGCGTCCCGCGGTGAAACATCATGATCGTCGGGATGCTCTGAACCTGATATTGCGCGGCCAGGTTTGGCTTTTGATCCACATTCACCTTAATGACGATCAATTTGCCTTTGAACTCCCGGGCGATCCTTTCCAGCGCTGGAGAGACCATTCGGCATGGCCCGCACCATTCCGCCCAGAAGTCAACTACCACTGGAAGCTCAGATTGCTGAATCAATTGATTGAATGATTTTGGCAATTTCTTTTCCACTTATGCAACCTCATTCTTTTCGATTTTTAATTCCCCATTGCGATAATCTATTATCAATTTATTCCCTTGAACAAAGTCACCTTCCAGAATCTTCGTCGATATCTCATTGATGAGCTCTTTCTGCATGATACGTTTCAGCGGTCGGGCTCCGAAAACAGGGTCGTAGCCAGCGTCCGCAAAGTATTGCTTTGCCGCTGCGGTGAGCTCGGCATCCAGCCCCTGACGAACCAGCGCGCTGCGCACGTGTCGCTCGAACAAGATATCGACGATAGCTTTAATATTTTCCCGCGTGAGCGGATGGAACACGATAATTTCATCGATGCGGTTCAGAAACTCGGGCCGCAATCGCATCCGCAAGAGCTGCAATATTTCCTCGCGCGTCTGCTGATAAATTTGCTCGCGATTGGCGTCAGTCATCGACTGAAACCGTTCCATGATGCGATCCGCGCCCAGATTCGAGGTCATGATGATGATGGTGTTTTTGAAATTGACCACATGACCTTTGCTATCTGTGAGCCGACCATCGTCCAATACCTGAAGCAGAATATTGAACACTTCAGGATGCGCCTTTTCGATCTCATCCAGCAGCACGACGGAATAGGGCTTTCGCCGGATGGCTTCGGTTAATTGGCCGCCCTCTTCGTAGCCAACATAGCCTGGCGGCGCACCGATCAATCGCGAAACGCTGAATTGCTCCATATACTCGGACATATCGATCCGCACGATCGCGTTTTCATCATCGAACATGAATTCCGCTAAGGCGCGGGCCAACTCCGTCTTGCCAACGCCAGTCGGGCCAAGGAAAATGAAGGAGCCGATCGGGCGATTGGCTTCGCTCAGCCCAGCGCGAGAGCGGCGTACCGCGAACGACACCGCTTCGATCGCTTCATCCTGACCGACCACGCGCTGCCGCAATCGATCCGCCATCCTCAGAATCTTCTGCTTCTCGCTTTCCAGCATCTTGCTCACTGGAATGCCGGTCCAGCGCGACACGATCTCCGCAATATCATCCTCGCCGACTTCCTCTTTGAGCAGTGACCCATCTTTATGAAGCTGATCCAGTTCTTGATTCAGTGTCTCGAGCTTGCGGGTCAGTTCGGTCATGCGGCCATATTTCAATTCTGCCGCTTTATTATAATCACCGACGCGTTCGGCTTTTTCAGTATCGATTCGAACCTGCTCGATCTGCTCTTTGATGGCGCGGATCTCTTTGATCTTTTCCTTTTCCGCTTGCCAGCGCGCCTTGAGCTGCGCCGACTGCTCCTTTAAATTGGCAAGCTCGTTCTTAATTCCTTCCAATCGCTCTTTGGACGCAGCATCGGTTTCTTTCTTCAATGCAACCTGCTCGATCTCTAATTGTTTGATGCGGCGCTCAATCTCATCGATCTCTTCGGGCATTGAATCAATTTCAGTGCGCAATTTGGCCGCGGCTTCATCGATCAAGTCGATGGCCTTGTCTGGCAGGAAGCGTTCGCTGATGTAGCGATGCGATAGCGTGGCAGCCGCAACAATAGCCGCATCAGAAATGCGAACCCCATGATGCACTTCATATCTTTCTTTCAGCCCGCGCAAAATCGAAATCGTTTCTTCCACCGAAGGTTCATCAACCATCACTGGCTGAAACCGACGCTCCAGCGCTTTGTCCTTCTCGATATATTTGCGATACTCATCCATGGTAGTGGCACCGATCAGCCGGAGTTCACCGCGGGCCAGCATGGGCTTAAGCATGTTGCCAGCATCCACCGCACCCTCGGCTGCCCCTGCGCCAACAATGGTATGCAATTCGTCAATAAAAAGGATAATGCTGCCCTCCGCTTCCTGGATTTCCTTGAGCACGGCCTTAAGCCGATCCTCGAACTCGCCGCGATATTTGGCTCCAGCAATTAGTGCACCCATATCAAGCTGGATCACCCGCTTGTTCTTCAGCCCCTCTGGGACATCGCCGCTGGCAATGCGCTGAGCAATTCCCTCGATAATAGCTGTTTTGCCCACCCCAGGATCGCCTACTAACACGGGATTATTCTTCGTTCGGCGAGAAAGGACTTGAATTGCCCGGCGAATTTCATCATCGCGACCGATCACTGGGTCCAATTTCCCGCGATGCGCTAAATCGGTTAGATCCCGACCAAATCGCTCCAGTGCCTGGTATTTGTCCTCTGGATTTTGATCCACAACCCGCTGCGTACCTCGAATTTCTTTGAGTACCCGATAGATCAAATCCTTGTTTACTCCAGCCGATTGAAGGATCGATGCCGATGGCGAACCTTTTTCGTTCAAAATCGCCAGCAACAGGTGTTCCGTGCTAACAAATTCGTCCTTCAATTGTCGCATCTCATTCATCGCGGCATTGAACACATTGTTCAGTCGCGGCGAAATGTATACGCTTCCAACGGCACCGCCTCCTGAGACCCGAGGCAGTTTCCTCAATTCATCTTCAACTCGACTCTGCAACAGACCAATATTGACACCAATTTTCTTCAAAATTGCCTGTGGAACTCCCTCAGCATCCTCCAAAAGCGATTTGAATAGATGTTCCACTTCGATTTGTTGCTGCCCGTGCTCTTGAGCGAGATGCTGGGCGCGCATAACCGCTTCTTGTGCTTTTAGCGTAAATTTATCTAATGTCATGTATCATCATCTCCTTAATCTTTTTTTTCAACGCTAAAAGATTCGCAAACAATATGCCAATATTTTTGGCCAAATTAATTGATAAGTTAGATTAATGAAAATATGAAAATTATCCAGGTAGTTTTTAATCCAATCTTCATCTACAGAAAAAGTGATCATCCCATCAGGCAGCAAATTTGGCAGTCTTGATAAACATGTCTCTGTCAAAATGTAAGAAATTATATGGCCGATGCTGACAGAAATTGCATGGCTTGGCAGAGGCTGGAGTGGTGTTATTGATGGGCCTCAGCAAATTAGCAAAAAACGGGGCATCGCGAGGATAATTGTTTCCTGCTCACATTTTGGATATGGGTGGCGGCATGGCTGAGGCCAAACGGATTTAAACAGTTCTGCTTGAAAAATTCTAATCACCACCTAAAATGGCAAGTCCCTCAATAAAGCCACTCTAAATTTGATATGGCTCTATAAATAGGTATCTTGATTTGCAGGAATGATACCGATGAATTCAATTCTGCATTTTGCAGCACACAAAAATTAGTTTCTGAACGAAAACCGCATGATTTTTCCTCAGCCTGGCCCATTCCACCAGAGAGAGCGAAACAAGAAGTTGCCCCTTTGCTTCCGGGCGTAGTGTCTGCAGGATAATAAGAGCTTAGAAAATGAGGTATCAGAAGCGAAAATCTAAGCTATTGTCCCGATTTCTATTCTTATCGTTCGCATTCGTGACCGATGAGGCAGTGGGAATTATTGCCTCTCCTGTGAGAGAAAGAGTTAGCGATTTATGGCAAGCGGAGAAAGTGGAGTCCCATGCCATGATTTTGCGTGTAAAAGTTTAAAACGAGAAATGCGATGCAGTTTCGAAACGGTCCGGTGATGAAGCGAGGCAGCAACGCACTAGCAGAATAATTGATCCAATTGGACTGAGCGAATAAATCGCTTTTGGCTTGATGATATGAAATAAAATGGCATAAAAATGATCTTCTAATTAACTTTGAAATGATAAAAAAAGTGCTTGCCTTTTATTTTTTTTATGCTATCTTATTTATCTCATTCCACCAATAACAACATGGCAAACTTCCGGCATGACATCATTTTTTGAACGAGAAATGATAGAAACCATTCATTCGATTACGTTCTTTGAATGATGTGAATACTTAACGCCAGCTCATCGCAAATGATGGTATCGAAGAATGTGCTGAATCGACGAAAGCGAAATGTTACATCCTCCTGCTGATAGCCGCCGAAAACGATCGATCTGATATTGAACCCCGATGTGAGGGATGAATTAACAGAAGATGAGCTGAGTGGAGTTACAAAAAAGTAAGCAGTTCCCAAAACAGGAAAAAATCGATCGAGCATGACCAATTGAACAAAATTGGTTTGTTTGGCTGGTGAAGTTTGCGAATAATTCCATAACAAATCCCCATTTTTCTATCCAACTTAACATCAATTTGGAGAGCGAATATGCAATTTTGGCGGAAACCTCTCGATGCGGACCGGATAAAAGTGCCTCGAGGTGAGATTCATGTGGTCCGTGATCGCTGCAAGGGGTGCGGCTTTTGTGTGGAATATTGCCCTCGGGATGTGTTGGAGCTTTCCAAGGAGTTCAATATCAAAGGTTATCATCCCCCGGAGGCAGTCCAACCGGAGGCGTGTGTGCATTGTCGATTGTGCGAAATGCTTTGTCCTGAGTTTGCAATATTTGTGACTCTGAGAGAGGAGGTAGCGACCATTGAAAGCTGATCCGAAAGGTGTGTTAACTGGTGTTCATTACTTAGATGGCGACCATGCCTGTGCTGAGGGTGCGTTAGCGGCTGGTTGCCGATTTTTCGCTGGGTATCCTATCACCCCTTCGACTGAAGTCGCCGAACGATTTGTGGCCCGAGCGCCGTTTGTCGGAGGGATCTTTATTCAAATGGAAGATGAGCTGGGCTCCATGGCGGCATTGTGCGGCGCCTCCTGGGGCGGCAAAAAAGCCATGACTGTCACATCAGGGCCAGGTTTTTCATTAATGATGGAAAATATCGGTTTGGCAGCCATGATGGAAACGCCCTGCGTGGTGGTGAATGTGCAGCGGGGCGGCCCTTCTACCGGCTTGCCCACCATGGTAGGGCAGCAGGATATGATGCAGGCCCGCTGGGGATCCCATGGCGATTATGAGATCATTGCCCTTAGCCCAGCCTCACCGCAAGAAGCATTCGACTATACCATTAAATGCTTTAATCTTTCCGAAAAATATCGGGTGCCGGTGTTGTTCATGATGGACGAGTGTGTGGGGCACATGACCGAAAAAGTGGTCATTCCCAAAGCCGAGGAGATCGAAATTTATCCTCGCCGGTTGACCAAAAAACCGCCCGAAAAATATTGGCCATATGAATTTGGTGAGGACTTGGTGCCAGATATGATCGTCGCTGGCGATGGCTATCGAATCCATTCGACTGGATTAACCCATGATGAGCGCGGCTATCCCGTGATGTCTCCAGTAGTCCAGAACAAATTGGTAAAACGCTTGTGCGAAAAGATTAAAAAAAATGCCGATGACATCATTGAACTTGAAGAAGATCAGACTGATGACGCCGAGATCATTGTGATGGCTTATGGGATAACCTCTCGGGTCGCCTTGCCAGCAGTGTTTAAGGCCCGCAAAAAAGGTATTAAGGTTGGCTATATCAAAATGATCACCATTTGGCCTTTTCCGGAGAAACGCGTCAGAGAATTGGCGAAAAAAGTGAAGGCCTTTGTGATGCCAGAGATCAATTTGGGACAGGTCGTTTTAGAAGTGGAACGATGCGCGGCAGGCCAGGCAAAAACCTATCATGTCCCCCATGCGGGCGGATGGGTCCATGATCCTGAAGACATCTATCACGTCATTGAGGAGGCAGCGAAATGAATCAAGCAAATGCGAATGTACCTGAGCACCCAATGGAAAAATTGCTTCGAATGGAACGAATCCCGCATATCTGGTGTCCCACCTGCGGCATTGGGACCGTGTTATCCTGTTTCATTGCAGCGCTGGAAAAATTTGACTATCCGCTGAACAAAGTTGCGGTCGTCTCTGGAATTGGCTGCACTGGGCGGGTGGCCGGCTACATCAAATTGGATTCATTTCATTCGACGCATGGCCGCGCCATTCCTTTCGCCACAGGACTGAAGCTAGCCAATCCTGAATTAAAAGTCGTGGTATTTAGCGGTGATGGAGATCTGGCAGCAATTGGTGGCAATCATTTGATTCATGCGGCTCGGCGCAATATGGACTTGACTGTGATTTGTGTGAACAATTTCATTTATGCCATGACCGGCGGGCAGACGGCGCCGACGACCCCACTTACTGCCAATAGTTCTACGGCACCTTACGGGAATAGTGAACCACCGTTCAACCTGCCATTGCTGGTGGGCTCTTGTGGGGCAGTCTATGTGGCTCGCTGGACTGCGCTCCATATCCGTCGGCTGACCAAATCAATCGGTGAAGCTTTGAATAAAAAAGGCTTCTCATTCATCGAAGTCATCGCACCTTGCGCGACGTTGTATGCCCGTCGCAATCGATTGGGCACTGGCCTTGATTTGATGAAATTTTACCACGATAACAGTGAAATCAAACATGGCGCGCCATTGGAGGAATTAGATATTGGATTCCAGCAGAAGATAATTGTGGGCAAATTTATCGATCGAGAGCGACCAACGTTTCTGGATAATTGGAACAACTGGCTCTCTCAGAAATTGGGCGACAAGTTTGTGCCCTACGGCGTAGCGCCGCAACAAGTGCCGTTGAGAAAAGCAGGGTGATTTTCAATCTTTAGCTATCTCAACCTTTATCATCCCAATTGGCAGCTCAAAGCTTTCCTGGTAGTCTTTTTAGCCCGATGCTGAGAATGGATTGACGATGCCGTCAGTGGGATTGGTATTCCAAATACACGCAATTGATAAAAGACGGATGAAACGCAAGATCGATCGTTTGAGCAATGTTCAGTGAATTGAATTACAGAATCAAATAAAAAATTTGCTACAGATAATGGCCGGATGATTATTCGTATTTAAAATCTATCTGATTCGTTTTATCCTTCGATATCGAAGGACAAAAAGATTTAATTGGAGTGATGAAGATTAAATCTGAATTTTTTATTTCCCAAGAACGAAAAAGCTATCCAGTGATGGAGGGTAATTGAAGATGGCAAAAACCGAAATTCGAGTTTCTGGCTTCGGCGGCCAAGGCGTGATCCTATTAGGTTATCTAATTGGCAAAGCAGCGGCGTTGCATGCAGGGAAAAATGCTACCCTCAATCAAAGTTTTGGGCCGGAAGCTCGAGGCAGCGCTTGCAGCGCCCAGGTAATTATCGATGATGAAAAAGTTCTTTACCCCTATCTCACCAACCCCGATATACTGATTTGCATGTCGCAAGAGGCTTACGCAAAGTTCGAACCGGAATTGAAAAGCGACGGTTTATTGCTGATCGACGAAGACTTGGTGAAAGAACCAAAGGTGAGAGATCAAATTAAATTGTATAAGATTCCTGCCACCCGTTTGGCTGAGGAACTGGGACGAAAAATTGTGTTGAATATCGTCATGTTGGGATTCTTTACCGCCATCACCAAAATCGTCGATCACGATGCCGTGCGGAAAACCGTTGAAGAATCCGTTCCCCAAGGCACTGAAGAATTGAATTTAAAGGCATTTGACAGCGGCTATGAATATGGCCTAAAGCAGCTTGAGGGAAAGAATTAAAAGCTATATTTTTGAGATGGAGTGATGGAGTGCGATATACTCCAGTAGTCTAATGCTCCAAAGGTTTAATTTTTTAATGAAAAATTTGGCAAAAAATCCTGCGATAGACTAACCCCTGGAGAGATTGAGCGGTGGAAACAATTAAAAACATCGCTTGATTCGATCAATCAATGGGAAAAACAGCAACGGATAAAGAATTCAGAAAGAAAGAGTGTTGAAGATAAATTAAATGAATATGTTGACCTGATGGATTTTTTATTAGAATTGGTGCCAAAAGAAAGTGAGCGTGCATTTTCGCTTCGCCTGCTTCACCTGATTGACTTGCAAAATAAGTTTGCGATTTTTGACAGGTGGCGCAATATCAAACAAGTGAATTGAGACGCTTGAAAAACCAGGGAAATCAAATCGATTTTTAGTGATCTTTACACAGGTCGTATCGTCAGCTTATTAATAATCCTCAGCGGACAGCTGAACCCAACGAATTTTATTTTGTTGTCCGTTGGTTTTATCTATCCGTTGGGGAAAGAAGAATTTTAAATTTACGGATCAACTCTTGGAGGCAGTTGTGCAAAAAGGTGTCCTCGTCATCGGCGGCGGGATCGCTGGCATGCAGGCGTCGTTGGATCTGGCGAACTCCCAATTTCAAGTCTATCTGGTGGAACGGGAGCCTAGCATCGGCGGGAAAATGGCGCAACTGGATAAGACCTTCCCATCCATGGACTGTGCCATCTGAATTCTCGGTCCCAAGATGATGGATGTCGGTCGGCATCCCAATATCAAGCTGTTCACCAATAGCGAAGTCATCGAAGTGAAAGGCGAGGCGGGAGACTTTCGGGTCAAAGTGCTTCAAAAAGCCCGTTATGTGGATCCTGCCAAATGTACCGCCTGCGGCGAATGCGCCAAAGTTTGCCCCATTGTCGTTCCCAATGAATTCGAAGTGGGACTGGGCGCCCGCCATGCCATCTATCGCCCGTTCCCGCAAGCCGTTCCCAATGCCTACATCCGAAATGCGGATGACTGTCTCGGCACGTTTCCCTTAGCCTGCGCTCGCTGCGCCGAGGTGTGTGAGCGGGATGCCATCGATTATGACGAACAGGATAAAATCATCGAGATTCCTGTCGGATCGATTATCGTCGCCACCGGCGTTGAATATTATGATCCTCGTGAAGCCAGCGAGTTCGGCTACACCCGCTTTGAGAATGTGGTGACCAGCCTGGAATTGGAGCGAATTTTGTCCTCTAGCGGGCCCACCAGGGGCGAATTGATCAAATTTACCGACCGCCAGCAACCGAAGGAGATCGCCTTTATCCAGTGCGTCGGTTCTCGCAATATGAAAGCCGATATTCCCTATTGCAGCCGCATCTGCTGCATGAACGCCATGAAGGACGCTCTGCTCATTCACGAGCATTTTCCCGAGGCGGAGATGAAGATTTTCCACATCGACATCCGTGCCTTTGGCAAGGGATTTGAGGAATTTTATGGTCGGGCGCTGAATATCGATAAGCTGAAATTCATCAATGCCAAACCATCGAAAATTGTGGAAGATCCTGTCACAGGGAAAACTGTCATTACCTATGAAAATATTCAGACGGGCAAGATCGAGAAGGAATTGGTGGATCTGGCCGTGTTATCATCGGCATTAATCCCTTCGACCAAGAGCGGCAATCTGGCGCAAATACTGGGCATTGAAGTCGACAAAGATGGCTTTGTCAAACAACTCGATCCCTGTTCTGACCCACTGGATACGACCCGAGAAGGCATTTACGTGGCGGGCTGCGCCATCAGTCCCAAAGATATCACCGATTCGATTGCCGATGCTTCGGGCGCAGCGATCCGAGCCGCTCGGCATGTGATGGATTGCAAGATCGAACGAGTCAAGGAGGAAATCCGGCAGGTCGATGTCAGCGGACCGCCGAGAATCGGGGTCTTCGTTTGTCATTGTGGCATCAATATCGCTGGCGTGGTCGACGTCCAGCAGGTGGCGGATTATGCCCGCAAACTGCCCAATGTGGTTTACTGCGATGAAACCCTATTTGCCTGTGCCGCCAGCACTCAGGATGAGATTCAAAAGAAAATTTTGGAATTGCAATTAAATCGCATCGTGGTGGCAGCCTGCACGCCCAAAACCCATGAACCGATTTTTCGGGAAACCATCGCCAAAGTGGGGTTGAACCCCTTCTTATTCGAGATGGTCAACATTCGGGATCAATGCTCCTGGGTGCACATGAGTGAACCAGGAGCCGCCACCCGAAAAGCGATGGATCTGGTGAGAATGGCCGTGGCCCGGGCTCGATTGCTGGAGCCGCTGGATACCCGCGAGCTGGGCATCAATCATGATGTGCTGGTGATAGGGGGTGGCATCGCTGGAATCCAAACCAGTATTGATCTGGCGAGTCGGGGATTCAAAGTCTATTTGGTTGAGAAAGAAAAACAGCTTGGCGGAAGGGTGAAAGATTTGTCCACGCTTTATCCCAGCTACAAACCTGGAACAGAACTGCTGGAAAAGAAGATTAAATTATTAGAGCACCCGAATATCGAGGTTTTTACCGATACTGAAATCAAAGGTGTCAACGGATTCGTCGGCAATTTTGAGGTCACCCTCCAGGCAAAGGACAAGAAGGGAGATGGCAAGAAAACCATCCCCGTGGGAGCGATTGTGGTCGCCACGGGCGCCGATCTCTATCGCCCCGAACGAGGGGAATATGGGTATGGTTTATTCACCAATGTGTTCAGCAATGAATTTTTCGAGCAGATGATCTTTCGAGGGGATTATCTCGAAATTGAAGGCAAAAAGCCTGAGACCGTGGTCTATATTCAATGCGTTGGCTCCCGAGGGAGCAGCAAAACGGGGAACCCAGGCTGCTCCCGCTATTGCTGCCAGGCGGCGATCAAACAGGCCATTGCCCTGAAGAAGATGGGCATCAATGTGGTGGTGCTGCATCGGGATATTCGGGTGTATAGCCGTGGCGCCGAGGAGATGTATCGGGAAGCTCGTGGCATGGGGGTGCTGTTCATTCCGTTCGATCTGGCCAGCAAGCCCGAGCTGATCGGCAAGAAAAAAGTCAACGTAGTCAAAGTGAAACATGAGCGCACAGGGGTCGAATTGGAATTTCCTGTCGATGCTGTGGTGCTGTCGTTGGGCATGATTCCGAGGGAGCCAGAGAGCAGCTATATCTCCGAATTGCTCAAGATTCCCAGAAGCTCGGATCGTTTTTTCATGGAGCGCCATCCCAAGTTGGGGCCTGTGGAGACAGCGATGGAGGGAATTTTCCTGGCGGGCTGCGCCCAGGGGCCCAAGGATATTTCCGATTCGGTGTCGCAGGCTTCGGCTGTGGCTGCCAAAGCAGCGGCATTATTATCGGGCGACACCATCCGCCTGGAGCCCATCGTTTCCACGTCACGAGAAAGTTTATGTCGTGCCTGCGGCAAATGTGTGGCCGTCTGTGAATTTCATGCGCTGGAATTGAAAGAGACCGATGATGGGCGGGTGGTGGTTTTTGTGAACGAGGCTCTGTGCAAAGGTTGTGGCACCTGTGCTTCAGTCTGCCCCACAGGGGCGATCGATATTCGGCATTTCACGGATGATCAGATTGAGGCGCAGATGGAAGCGCTGTTGTGTGAAGTCGTTTAACATTAAATGAATTTGATAGATTATTTAGTCGAAAGGATTGCTCCTAAAAAGAAAATTTCTCTTAAATGTTGGAAGTTATAAGTTGTTGCAATGTGCAGGGAATTTTATTACATTGACTGAAAAATTATTAGAAAAACCAATGATGCCAAATAAACTAAGCCATGAAAATTGATTATGAGCTTGCAATTTGAATGGGACAAAAACAAAGCCTTTTCAAATCTTAAAAAGCATAAGGTCAGTTTTGATGAAGCGAGCACCGTCTTCGACGACCCGTTAGCATCCATTTTTTATGACGAGGATCATTAGACGAAAATCATGAGATTATTATCGGACATTCAATCATCAACCGATTATTAGTTGTATGTTTCACTGAGCGTGTCGAAGACCTAATCCATATTTTTAGTGCCCGTTTAGCCACTCGAAGAGAACGGAGAGATTATGAAGAAAACAGAAGATAAAAAGTCACCAGAAATCGAAGCAAATGAGATGCTTTCCGAATACAAATTTGATTATCGGAAAGCACGTCCGAATTGTTTTGCAGGTGGGAGCAAAGAAAATCGCCTTGTCGTGGTTCTTGATCCTGATATTACCCAGGTGTTTACTACACCAGAGGCGGTTAACAATGTGTTTCGAGCACTGATTAAGACCATGCCACCCTTAACAAAGCCAAAAACTATTTTTAGGTGATATCTGATCCAATTAATCGCAGCTTCGGTCTGTTCCACTGATACGATCGATATTCGGCATTTCACCGACGATCAGAACGAGGCGCAGATGGAGGCGTTGTTGGGTGAAGTTGAAAATTTAATTAAAATGAAGAATACAGGTATTGGTTATGAAAAAAGCTCGATATGTCTACTGGCAAGATGGCAATTATTATCTTGGCTATTGGGTCGATTATCCCGATTATTGGACTCAAGGAATGACTAAAGAGGAGCTAATTGAAAATCTGAAGGATTTGCTAAAAGATATAGATTCAGGAGAGGTGCCTTATATCCGAAAAGTCGAAGAATTGGAATTTGCTTATAATGAAAGGAAAAGATTTAATTCAAAGGCTTGAGGAAATGGGCTGTGTGTTAGTAAGGCACGGCAAAAGGCATGATTGGTACACGAATCCAAAAACGAGGCAATCCCAGCCAGTTCCTCGACATTCTGAAATCAATGAATATTTAGCGAAATCGATAATTAAAAAACTCAGCACTGAATGAAGCACGACAGAGAACGGACAAAGGACAACTAACGAATGGCTCAAAAGAAAAAACCAACATCCGAATCCGACTTCGATCCCAAAATCGTCGCCTTCTGCTGCAACTGGTGCAGCTATCCTGCTGCTGATGGCGCTGGCGTGAACCGAATTCAATATCCCCCGAACGTCCGAATTATTCGGGTCATGTGCGGCGGCAGGGTGAATCCAGCGTTTGTGCTGAAGGCGCTTGAGATGGGCGCCGACGGCGTTTTGGTGGCTACCTGTCATTTTGAAGACTGCCATTATCTGTTTGGCGCCCGCCGTGCGGCCGAGAATTATAAAAAGCTGGAAAAAATGCTGCATCTGGTAGGAATCGAACCAGGGCGGGTTCGGCTGGAATGGGTTTCGGCGGCGGAGTCGCCCAAATTTGCCCGTGTCGTCACCGAGTTGATCAACGATGTCAAAATGCTGGGACCCAGTCCGTTGCGAAAAGCTGCTCCGAGCAGGACGATTGACATAGAGATTCAAACAGCGGCTTGAATGCCCAACGGATGAAGAAATTCCAAAAAACAAAAATCAAATTCCAAATAAACTTCAACGACAAAATACTAAAAGCCAAAGTTTCGGATTATCATCAGCCATGGTTTTGTTTGGAATTTAAAGATTTCGTATTAAAATTTATTTGAGATTTGAGGTTTGTGCCTTGAGATTTAAAAATCCGTTGGCTTCATCTATCCGTTGGGAGTCAATTTTTTGAAAAAAATTGAATCGACAAAACCATATTGAACTTAAGAAAACAAATTATGCCATCAGTCACTGAAATCATTCGCCAGACCCGAGCCTACTATTGCCTCGATTGCGGAAAATGTACGGGCGTTTGTCCCGTTGCCAGAATCAATCAGACCTTCTCGCCACGATCGATTTTGATGCGCTGCGTACAAAAAGATGAGAGTTCATTGTTCAAAGATAGCGCCTTATGGGAATGTCTGACCTGCGGCCGCTGCGAGATTCATTGTCCCTCGCAGATTCAATACATCCATTTTATGCGGGATGTGCGCTCACTGTCGTTGAATACAGGAGCCAAAGCCGAGTGCAGCCACGGCGGCGCTTTCCATTCGCTGATGCGGATCATGACTGCCAATGAGCTGAAACAGCAGCGCATGGATTGGATCCCGGGCAATCTGAAATCGGCCAAAAAAGGAGAGGTCGTCTATTTTGTCGGCTGCGCTCCCTATTTCGACGCCTATTTTTCGGATCTCAATGTCGATTCCATCAATTCGGCCATCGGGACGCTCCGCTTGCTGAATAAAATCGGCATCACCCCAGCGGTTCTGGCCGATGAACGCTGCTGCGGGCATGATCTGCTGTGGAGCGGCGACATCGAAAATTTCAAAAAACTGGCTGAACATAATCTCAAAATTATTGAAGAATCGGGGGCGAAAACAGTGGTGTTCTCCTGTCCCGAAGGCTATCAGACGTTTTCTCAGGATTATACTCACTTTTTTGGCAAACTGAATTTTCAAGTCGTTCATATCACCGAACTTCTTGCTGAGGCTGTCAAAAAAGGTGAGTTAAAATTTAATGGCTTCGATGCAGCAGTCACCTATCAGGATCCCTGTCGCCTGGGGCGGCACATGGGCGTTTACGATGCGCCACGAGATATTATCAGCGCTATCCCAAAAATTGAATTCAATGAAATGATCAAAAATCGGCACAAATCGGTCTGCTGTGGCGTGGGCAACTGGCTGAGCTGTGGCTCAGTCGCCAAGACGATACAGGCAAATCGGTTCAGAGAAGCGAAACAGGTGGGGGCCAAGACTTTGATCACCGCCTGTCCCAAATGTGAAATTCATTTTAAATGCGCTCTGCAGGATGAACGGCTCAAGAAAGAGGTGAATTTGGAAATAAAGGATTTGATGAGTTTGGTGGCGGGGTTGGTGGAGTAGGTAATTGGGTAATTGGGTAATTAGGTAACGGGGTAATTGGGTAATTAATTTGAATGAAATATTTGATGTCAATAGCAGTCGCTTTAAAACAAAGAGCACATCCTTACATTACAAAAGAAAAAAGTGTTTGTGGCGGGAGTCCTATCATTGCTGGAACAAGGCTGCGGGTGATCGATATTGCGATCGAATATGATCGAATGGGATATTCTCCAGATCAAATTGTCGATCTCCATCCTCAGCTCAGTTTAGCGCAGGTTCACGATGCTCTGTCATTTTATTATGAAAATCAAGATACACTGGATCAGGAAATCGAGCTGAAAAAAAAACGCATTGAAGCACTAAGCAAAAAGTATCCTCGAAAGATCAAATGGTTACAAAGTGAAAATTAAAATTTATGCCGACGAAAACGTAAATGGAGCCATTGTTAATGGGCTTAGGCGACGTGGCGTTGTAATCCAATCGACATCCGAAGCAGGAAATTTGGGAATCGGGGATGAAGAGCAACTTGCATACGCAGTTGCTTGACAGGCTTGTTTGTTCACTCATGATGATGATTTATTGACGATCGCTGATCATTGGCAAAAAACTGGAAAAGAACATTAAGGTATTATTTTTGTCCATCAAGAAAAACTAAGTATTGGTGAAATTATCAGCCGAGTAAAATTAATTGTTGATATTCTGTCTTCAGAAGAAATGAAAAATCATATTGAATTTTTATAACTGTTTAAATTGATAATCTGATAAATTAATGGATAGCTACGATGTCATCTTCTAAGCTTAATTTCGAATTTAGACAACGACTGAACAAAATCCTCGGCGGCGAGCATCATAATTATTGCTATCAGTGCGGCGCCTGCGTGGCCGCCTGTCCTGCGGCTCGGTTCAGCGATCATTTCAATCCTCGGGATGTGCTATTGAAAACGCTAATCGGCGATGAGGAGGATTTAATTCGGCCCGATTCCATTATCTGGAAATGCACCAATTGTTATACTTGCTATGAACGCTGTCCCCAGGATGTCCGCCCTGTGGAGGTGATTATTGCGCTTAAGAATCTCTGTGCGCAGGAGGGAGTTTTGCCTGAGGACATCAATAAGTTTTCGGAGACGCTGGTGAAAACGGGCCGCAGCGTGGTGATCACCAGCACGGTCAATCGCCGTCGCCAGGAGTTGGGCTTGCCCGAATTGAAAGACGTCAATATGGCAGAGTTGCAGACGATTATCGAATAGAAGGACTGGATATGGCCAAAAAAATCTCGGTAGCGCCGTTTTGGGGCTGCATGATTCCTGTGAAATATCCGCAGATGGAGTTGTCGGTCAGAAAAACCATGCCAGCGATCGGGGTCGAACTGATCGACCTGGATCAATTTACCTGTTGCCCTGATCCGATTTATTTCAAGGCACGTGATAAAATGAACTGGCTGACCATTGCTGCCAGAAATCTGGCTGTGGCGGAAGAGCGAGGACTGGATATCGTGACCATGTGTAGCGGCTGCACCTCTACGCTGCAGGAAGCCCGCTTTATGCTGGCCGAAGACCCAGAACTGAAAAAGCAAATAAACCAGCGACTGAAACGGATCAATAAGGAATACAAGGGCACGGTCAAAGTGAAGCACATCGTGGTGATGCTGCGGGATGATATTGGCATCGAACGGATCAAGGCGTCAATCAAACGACCGCTGACGGGCGTGAAGGTGGGCATTCATTACGGCTGTCATCTGCTCAAGCCGAGCCAGATCATGCACATCGACGATGCCGATTATCCCAGTTTACTGGAAAATTTGACCCAGGCGCTGGGCGCCACGCCGCTGACGCACACGGAAAAACTGCTCTGTTGCGGTAAGGGCTGCATGGACGATGAGATGCCACTGGAAATGACGTATGAAATTTTCGACTCCATGGAATCGGTCGGCGCCGATTGCATGGGGCTGATCTGTCCCACCTGCTTTAATTCGTTCGATATGGGACAGATTCTCATTGCCCGAAAGAAGAATCGGGAATTCAATTTGCCTGTGATTTATTTTTGTCAATTGCTGGGATTGGCGCAGGGATTGGCGCCTGAAGAAGTGGGCTTGCATTTGCATCGGATCAAGATCGATCGGATTATGGAGATGATCGGAGCGAAAGAAGGTTCAGTGGAGGTGGCGGCGTAGGCGAATCATTTGAATTGTCAATTGCTTTTCGATGGAGTAATGGAGTTTTGGATTAGATTTGTTTTATTTGACCATGCTATCCCTGGCAAGAGGATGATTTGCTCCACATTTTTTAATCAACGATCAGTTGGGGAATTTTTAAAAATGCCAGATAATTTCAGGCAAGTCGATCTTGTTTTGAATTCGTCAGACAATGCCTGACTAATTGGAGATAGTTGAAATTTGGCAAACAGCGTTTGCCGAATTGCTATGCTTGAAAAGGAATTCTTATCAAAACATATCGTTTCTCAGTGATCATCGAAAAAGATAGCGATGGCTATTTTGCTTTTTGTCCTGAGCTCCAGGGATGTTACACGCAAGGCGATACTTACGAGGAGACTCTGGAGAATATCAAGGATGCGATTCAATTACATATTGAAGACAGAATCGCAGATGGCGAGCAGATACTGCTCCCTGAGTCAATTAGCCTGACTTCATTAGAGGTAGCAGTATGACTGAGAAACTACCGAGGATAACTGCTGGCGATGCGATTCGGGCGCTGCAAAAAGCGGGATTTTTTCTAGTATGACAAAGCGGAAAACATAAGATCTATAAAAATGCGGAAGGCAATAGAGTAACTGTTCCTCATCACTTAAGCAAGGTTCTTCATCCAAGGGTTTTAAAAAACATTTTGCAATATGCGGATTTGACGGTTAAGCAATTTAACGAACTTTTATGAACATTCGGCAAACACCGATTGCCGAATTGAGTTGATCAAAAAAGTGGCTCGGCTTTATATTTTAGGCAAATGTTGAAAAACAAAATTAAAACTATAGCCTCTAATCGGGATCCTGCTCTGTCTGGATTGAAATGAGCTTTATGTGTAATATGCCACTGCGGGCATTGCAAATCTGATTTTAATGGGGCGATTTAAATTGGCGCTGCCTTCGCCTGAAGTTTTGAAGGCGGAGGTACAGAAAGTACTTGAAGGATAGAAGATTTTGGACAATTATCAAATTATGCTTGAGAGAAAAGTGGTACATGCCGCCATAAATGAAAGCCGTCTAAAAGAAATATTGAAAAGTGCCTTAATTGAAGTATTGGAAGAAAGAAGGGGTTTATTTTCTAAATTATTAGCCGAGGTATTGGAAGATATTGCCCTAATTCGTGCGATTAAGGGAGGTGAATCTACATAATCAGTGAGTAGGGACGAAGTATTCGGTGTTTTAAAAGGCAATGCATGAAAGTAGATTTTAGAGAGATGATAAAATTAAAATGAAATTAAATAAAAATGAACAATCAGCGCTCCAGCAATTTCAAGCTGCTCTTGAGAAAGAATTCAAAGATGATTTGATTGAGGTCAAATTATTTGGCTCCCGAGCTCGTGGCGATGCCAGAAAGGATTCAGATATCGATGTGCTGGTTATAGTTGCTACCGACGATTGGAGAGTCTGTGATATAGTTTACGATATTGCGACAGACATCCTTCTTGAAAAAGATGTTTGTATCTCTCCAAAAGTAATGAGTCAGAAACGATATAAATATTTATATGATGCAAAAACTCCATTCATCAAAAATGTCATTCGTGATGGAATTTCAGTATGGAAGCCGAACCGTACGACCAAGAATTAGCTCGTGCTAAAAAAGCATTACTGGCAGCACATAAGCTATTTGAAGAAGGATTATATGAAGACTGTGTTTCATGAACATATTATTCTGTGCTTCATGCTGCAAAAGCAGCCCTGGCAATTGTAGGAATTGAACCAGAATCTCATGATGCTGTGCGACGATTATTTGGACTCTCTTTCATCAAAACCGGAAAAATCGAAAAAGAATTTTCAAAAATCCTCACTGCTGAATATGAAGATAGAGAAATTGCTGATTATGCTGCGGACATTGAAATCGGCAAAGAGCGAGCTGATCTTCGAGTAAGACAAGCAGAGAAATTTATTCAAAGAATTGAAAAATACCTTGAAGAACATAAAAATAGTTAGTGACCAAATTTCAAAGGACAGACCATGGCAGAATTCATGACGGATACGGATAACTTAAGGATCGGGGTGTTTGTCTGCGAATGCGGGCTGAACATCGCTGGCTCGGTGGACTGTAAGGCAGTCAGTGATTACGCTGCCACCCTGCCTGGCGTTGTGTTCTCCTGCGTCAATCGCTACACCTGTGCCGATCCTGGTCAGCAGGAGATCAAACGCAATATTATCGAGCATAAGCTCAATCGTGTAGTCGTTGCGTCCTGCACGCCGCGAATGCACGAGCCAACATTTCGCAATTGCGTGGCTGAGGCAGGATTGAATCCTTATCTGTTCGAAATGGCCAATATTCGGGAACATTGTAGCTGGGTGCATTTATATGACCGAGCGGTCGCAACCGAAAAGGCCAAGGATATTGTGAAAACTTCGGTGGCACGGGCTCGCCACCTCTCGGCCCAGCACGAACTGGAAGTGCCAGTGGAGCGCAAAGCCTTGGTCATCGGCGGCGGCGTAGCGGGTATCGAGGCCTCTTTGGATCTGGCCGATACAGGTTACCAGGTGTATTTGGTGGAGCGACAACCATCCATCGGTGGGATTATGGCACAGCTCGATAAGACCTACCCTACCATGGACTGCTCGATATGAATTCTGGGGCCGAAAATGATGGATGTCGGTCGACATCCACGGATCAAGTTGTTCACCTATAGCGAAATTGAAAATGTCACGGGTTACATCGGCAATTTCAATGTCCGGATTCGGAAGAAAGCCCGCTACGTTCGGGAGAAGGATTGCACCGCCTGCGGTGAATGTGCCAAAGTGTGCCCCATTGTTGTGCCCAATGAATTTCAAATGGGGCTATCGCTGCGCAAAGCCATCCATATCCCATTCCCACAAGCCGTCCCTTCTGCCTACATCTTGGACATGAATCACTGCCTGGGGAATAACCCCATTGCCTGCGGCAAATGCTACGAAGCCTGCGATAAAAAATGTATCGATTACGACATGCAGGACGAACTGATCGACGTCAAAGTCGGTGCGGTCATCGTCGCCACTGGGATGGATGTGTACGATCCTTCCAAGCTGGATGATTATGGCTATACGCGTTTCGAGAACGTCATTACCAGCATGGAGTTTGAACGACTGATCTGTTCCGAGGGCCCCAGCAGAGGCCACTTCATACGGCCAACGGATCATCAGACACCCAAACGGATTGGATTTATCCAGTGCGTTGGCTCTCGAACTCAGGATCCAACACGCGGCAATCCCTATTGCAGCAACATCTGCTGTATGAATACCATCAAAGACAGTCTGCTACTCAAAGACCATTATCCCGATACCGAGATTAAAGTTTTCTATATGGATATTCGAGCGTTTGGCAAGGGCTTCGAGGACCTGTTCATGCGCAGCAAGGAAGCCGGAGTGATGTACATCCGCGGGATCCCTGGCGAAATCGAAGAGGATCCGAAGACCAAAAATTTAAGGTTGACAGTTGAAAATACTACGACTCGAACCGTGGAACAGCACGAGTTGGACATGGTGGTATTGTCGGTTGGTGTTATTCCTCGGCAGGATAATGAGATCATCAAGAAATTCTTCAGTCTGTCCAGCACTTCGGATGGATTTTACATGGAATCGCACCCCAAGCTGAAGCCCGTGGATGCCCCGACCGGCGGCGTCTATTTTGCGGGCTGCGCCGAATATCCCAAGGATGTGAAAGATAGCGTGACTCAGGCCAGCGCCGCAGCAGCACGGGCGGCCACTTTGCTCTCTGCAGGAAAGATCAAGATCGAGGCCATCACCGCTGTGGTGGATCCAGAAAAATGCAAGCTGTGCGGCATCTGCGCCGATGTGTGTCCCTTCAATGCCATCGTGTTTGAGAAGGGCGCTAAGACACCTGCCCGAGTGATCGAGGCCTCCTGCAAAGGCTGCGGCACCTGCAGCGCCGAATGCCGGTTCGACGCCATCACCATGCAGCATTTCAGCGATCGGCAGATCTACGCCCAGATCGAGTCGATCCTCTCGGAAAATCCAATGAATAAGATCGTCGCTTTTGCCTGTAACTGGTGCTCTTATGGTGGCGCCGATTTAGCGGGTTTGTCGCGGCTGCAATATCCCCCCAATGCCCGCATCATTCGCACCATGTGCAGCGGCCGGGTGAAGGATAAATTCGTCCTTCACGCCTTCAAATTGGGTGCGCCGATCGTGCTGGTCTCTGGCTGCCACTTCGCCGATTGCCATTACATCGACGCCAACCGCTGGACTCAGAAGCGAGTGGAAAAGCTGTGGGATAAATTAGAAAAGCTGGGCATTCGTCCCGAGCGGCTGCAATTAGAATGGGTCAGTGCCGCCGAAGGCCAGAAGTGGGCCACGGTGATGAAGGCTGTGGAAGAAATGCGGCAGAAGGTAACCAAAGAAGAGGTTGAATACACCATGAGGGTATTGAGAGAGGAGGAGAAGCCGAAGGGGGCGAAGCTGGCAAAAGAGAAAACAGAACCCATCGCAGTCGCAGCGGCAGCCTCGGTATAAAAATTTGTTTCTGAGCAATCTTCTATTTCGCATAATGACGGGTGGTGACCTTTGTCTCCGCCCGTTTTTATTTTCTAAAAATTGTCTGAATGCTTCATGGAGAATATTTCGGCAATCGTCTGATCTGTCGCCATTTCAACCAATTCTGTTTTCCAATCCAGATGAGCGATAAAGAAAAATTATTGCTTGACAGTCGATATTTTTATTTGTAATTTTTATAACAGAATTTCGATAGCTAATATCAAATGAACGGTCGATGACCTCGAGATGTCTGAGATTTTGTTATTTCTAAAACTACCGTTTCAACCGCTCCTAAAGACGACTGACGGGTTGAAGGAACAAGAACGGTTGGTCCTGCGCAAAAAAAATTGAACAGTAAACACAACCCTCTTGCAAGGCAGGATTTCAGCGGGCGATTGATCAACTTGACGAACAAAGTGAAGACATCCCATTTGACCGAGTAGAATCGGATGTTGAAAGAACTTCTTAAGAAGGGATGGCGATTGGTGATTGCCAAAATCAAAGCTGTGATTGATACGAACGTTTTGGTTGGTGCTTGTTGCAAAAATCAGCACCATAAAAACGCTCTCATGCCATCAGCCAATTGGCGGACGGCATGACAATTTAGTTTGTTTTGATAGTCTTGCAACAAGGACGAGTTATCCGAGTGCTCTCATCGAACCGACCGCTACGAAAAATCGTCGTTGCTGATAACGCGGAAAATTTGTTTTCTTGACTTCTGCTTCAATCAACAAATAGATTTTGGATGTATGGTATCGCCGCCATATCTATCAGAAGAACCTTGAACCGAGCAGATCATTGATGATATTGGCGCATGGCTCTATGAGGAAGCTTTGATAATAGTGGAGGAAGTATACTCGATTAAGTCGGGTTCCCCAGATCTAAAAGAGAACAAATTTTTAGCCACGGTTTTAGAAAGAAACACGGATTATGTGGTTTCATGAGTAGCTCACTGGTTGAATCTCGGATTTTATCATAGAACAGAAATCAAATCATTGATGCACGAAAATTTGTGGAAATTTTGGAGCGCGAGTTTCTTTAGAATCCTAAAAAAATTAGCCTTTTTCTGATTCACTGCCTATCCATTGCTTAAACGGTTAAAGGCCCAGATAATTAAATCGTTCGGTTATAGCTCAAGAATTTTTTACGAATGGAAAAATAGATGATGAATAGGATCAAAATCGAACATAACCCGAATGAGGAGCAATTGAAATCTCTCGGCGTTCAAGAATGGCCAATCTGGACCAAAGAAGTCTCTCAATTTCCTTGGGAGTATGATGAGAGCGAGACTTGCTACTTTCTTGAGGGAGAGGTGATCGTGACGCCTGAACATGGAGAGCCGGTGAGAATTGCCAAGGGAGATCTGGTGACGTTTCCTAAGGGGATGCGTTGCACCTGGCAAATTGTGAAAGATGTTCGGAAACATTATCAGTTTGGCTAACACTAGCCGCTGATGAGAGGTACAGCTACAAGCGATTCAGGCGCTCCATCATCGAATAGAGTCGACGTCGCGTGATGCCAAGCAATTTGGCTGCTTTGCTCTTATTGCCCGCTGTTTTTTTGAGCGCTTGTTGGATCAATTGTTTTTCAAGCGCATCGATGGAGATGCCAGAATCTGGGATCTCGATGATCGGTGAATCGGTTGTGCTGATTAGGCCTTTGATTTGAGGGGGGAGCAGCTCTGGCGTGATGGGATCGTCGCCGCTGAGAATGATCATTCGTTCGATGATGTTCTCTAATTCTCTGATATTTCCGGGCCAATGATAATTCATCAGGGCTCTTATGGTGGCGGGGAGGATTTTATCGGCTTTTTGATGGTATTTATTCAAGAAGTGCATTACCAGGTCTGGGATGTCTTCGCGCCGATCGCGCAGGGGCGGCAGCACAATTGGGAATACATTGAGCCGATAGTACAGGTCTTCCCGAAACAGTCCTTGTTTGATTAGCTCTTCCAGATTTCGATTGGTCGCGGCGATGGTGCGAACATCGACAGAGATGGTTTCTTCGCTGCCCAGTCGGGTGATCTCTTTATTTTGCAGCACGCGGAGCAATTTTGCTTGAGTAGCGGGCGAGATGTCGCCGATTTCATCGAGAAAAATTGTGCCTCCGGAAGCCAATTCAAAGCGCCCCCGTTTTTGTCGTTCCGCTCCGGTAAAGGCGCCCTTTTCGTGTCCAAACAGCTCGCTTTCCAGCAAAGTTTCGGGGAGCGCTGCACAATTCACCGCGATAAATGCTCGATCAGCTCGGGGACTCAATTGGTGAATCGCTTGGGCAATCAATTCTTTGCCAGTTCCGCTTTCGCCACGGATCAGGACCGTGGCATCGCGCGGAGCGACTTTCTCGACCATCCGATACACCTGCTGCATGGCCTCGCTCTGACCAACGATATTGCTGAGCGAATATTTTTCCCGCAACTTTCTTTTTAGATCGAGATTCTCCACGGCCAATTGTTTCTTTTCCAAGATCTGATTGACCTTCAGCTTCATCTCGACCATTTCGAACGGCTTAATCAAATAATCATAAGCCCCTTTGCGCATCGCCTCTACTGCGGTTTGGGCTGTCGCATAGGCCGTCATGAGAATCACTTCTGTGTCCGGCGCCAGTTTTTTCACCTGTTCCAGCACCGCGATGCCATCTTTCCCCGGCATTTTCAGATCGGTGATCACCACGTCGAATTCGCCATGCTTGAATTTCTCCATCCCGCTCTCCCCATCATAAGCAACTTCGACATGGTGACGGTCCAATTCCAACGCCGCTTTGAGTACGCCACACATCCGCTTTTCATTATCGATGATCAAAATATTTCCGTTCATCTCACTTCCCTCCGTTTTAAAGCATCTGGATTGAAATCTGGTTCGATAAGGTCAAATCGCATCACCTGCACGATACAAGGTTTTGATGACAGAATCGCAATTCACAACGATCATCCATTCCCACATCACCTTATCATGGGCAAGAAAATCCGAAATGTGCTTCCCTGTCCTGGTTTGGATTCTGCCTCGATCCAGCCGGCGTGTTGCCGAACTAATTGCTGACTGATCGTTAGGCCCAGTCCGCTGCCCGAAGATTTGGTAGAATAGAAGGGCTCAAAAATCTGAGCAATGTCACCTTCGATCCCGCAACCATTATCCATAACAGCTAATTTGGCATAGGGACGATTTTTAACGACAACCTCGGCCAGTTCGATTGTTATGGTTCCATTGGCAGCGATCGCTTGAATGGCATTGAGCAACAAATTGATCAGCACTTGGTGGATCGCATCCTCATCGAAATAAAATGGCCCTAATGTTGGGCATGGTTGAAAATGAATTTGAATCGCCTTGTTGATCAATTCCCGCTGGATAGCCGCGATGGCTCGGTTGATGGTTTGATTGAGATCGGCAAGTCTGGGATTCAATTTCGGTTCCCTGGCGAACGACAGGAAATTGTTCACCAGCAGATTGAGCCGTTTCACTTCATCGGAGATGTACTCGAACAATTCATCGGATGGGTGAAGCTGGCCGTACTTTTCCTTGAGCACGTCGGCCGTGCTTTTGATGATTCCAAGCGGGTTTCTGATTTCATGCGCCATGGAGGCGGCCATCTGTCCCATTGCAGCCAATTTTTCCGCATGTTTCAGTGCTTCCTGGTTCCGAATCAACAGTCTCACCATCCAAGAGATGAAAAATCCGAACAGCACGATCAAGCCAAAGCTGATCAGTCCGGCGATAATAAGCCCCTGTTTGAACATACCAAGCACTTCAAAGAAATCCGCATTGGCCTCCAATACCAACAGGGCGACGACGTCGAGCGAGACATCCCGCAGCGGGGCATAAACATTTTTGAAACGATTACCAGCTACGGTATGAAGAGGTGCGGCAGCCACGGATCCCTGCCAGGCCACGGCAATGGCGGCACTGTCCTGCCGTAAATAGGTTCGTCGGGGCTCATCGATGGATACCTGGCCGGCGGCGACAAGCACCTGAAAATCCCGATCGATAATGTATGCGGCTTGAAGTTCCTGATGATCAACCAGGTTATTCAAATCTTGTTTGATATAAAAAGAAGCGAATGCTGGTTCGATATTGGAGAGCAGATCATCAATATATTGCTTCAATAGCAGCCGATCAGCCAGCCGGGCAATTGAAGTGAGGCGTTTCTCCAATTCAGCCTCTAAGTAACGATCCATTCGTTTGAGAAACAACCAGCTTCCCAGATTGAGGCCGAACAGCACAATGACCGTGATCAGGATAAGCGAACGGATATAGAATTTTTGCTTGAGCAACAACTTTTCTTGTGTCGTTCGCTTCAGGTTCATTGGTCTGGCGCTCCAAATAGTTTCAGCCAATCGGCCAATTCCTCATCGAACAGCTTTGAATTGAATTTCTGATCCATCGATTCCTGATGGATTGGCTGGCGAAGCCGTTCGTAAAATTGCTGTGGCGAGAGAATTTGCACTCCAGATCGAGTGCCGTAGCGAATCAATTCATGGTCGGCCGACACCAAAATCATTGCCCGCCGATTTTTGGCTGTATCGATGAGTCGCTTGATCACTGGATCGGCTTTCTCTGGGGGAGTGGAATAGATGATCTTCAAGCGGCCGGATGTTCTCACTGGGGGTTCAGCACGGCCAACGTTATCGCCATCGAACACGATGGTCATTCTGACCTGATGGGCAGCGAGGTAGCTTTGCATATAATGAATTAACATGGTTCGGGCCTCTTCCAACCCGCGATCAAGGCATTGCTGTAGGTCAGAAACAAGATGAATCAAATTATAGCCATCAATCAAATAATGTGGATGCATTGGATCAAATTATTTTTCTTTCATTTCAAATACGCCGTCCCAATCATCGGGGCGCGGATATTCGATAAACAATTTGCAGCGCCGGATAAATTCGCGGGATGGGCCATCTTGTGGATTTAACGTCAATGCCTTTTGAAACAGATCATAGGCATGGATCCAATCGCGCCGGCGATAAATTTCCAGTCCTTTCAAAAAATATTCGAGGCTGCTGGCGCGAATCGGGTCGATCTCTTCGTTCTTTCGGCCAATCAATTCATAGATGCGAACTGGTTTGCTTTTGCCTTTGACCCGTATCGCATCCAACTCGCGGCACCAGAACTGATCATGAATATAGAAGAAAGTATCCTCGCTAATAATGATGGACGTGCCGTATATTTTGTTGGCGCTCTCTAATCGCGATGCCAGATTCACGCTATCGCCAATAACAGTATAGTCGAAACGGCTGGTGCCGCCAATATTTCCAGCGATCATCGGCCCAGAGTTGATGCCGATCCGAGCATCGAAACCTGGTTTGCCAGCCCGTTTCCACATCTGTCGCAAAATGACCAATTGTTTCCGCATATCCAGCGCCGCATGGCAGGCCCGCACCGCATGATCTGGATGCTCAATCGGGATTCCGAAAATCGCCACGATGGCATCGCCCACATATTTATCGAGATAGCCTTCATAGCGCAGCACCACCTCGGTCATCGCCGAAAGGTATTCATTTAACAATGATACTAACTTCTCAGGTTCCAGGTGTTCGGCCACCGTGCTAAAATCTTTGATGTCGGAGAAAAAGGCTGTGGCGATTTTGCGCTCTCCTCCCAATTTCAACATATTGGGATTATTTAATAGCTCATTAACCACCGTGGCAGAGAGGTAGTGCTGGAACATGACCTTGATTTTCCGCTTATCCTTGCTTTCATTCAGATACCGATAGGTCAATACCACAATCTGGCTGCATAAAATTCCCAGCATCGGCCGGACATTCTCGATCCAGATGTTATAATTGGTAAATGCCCAAAAAGTCATGAACATAAATCCGACCAGGATCGCCAGGATCGCGGGGATATTTATTTTTATCCGCACAAGAATGGCAATGGTGCTAATCCCCATGCACAGAAACGCCAGAATGAGCCAATTGACAATGCTGGAGGTGCGATGGATGAAGATCTGAGTAATGATATTGCAGATGATATTGGCATGGATTTCTACGCCCGGGAGCGCATTGTGAAAAGGCACCGGTCGTAGATCAAACAATCCTGGGGCGGATGCACCGATCAGCACAACTTTGCCATTGAAGAATTCTTTCGGAACACGATTCGCCCAGACATCATAGAACGAGACGTATCGAAACGTCTGAAAGCTTCCCATGTAGTTGATCAGCATCTGACCATGTTCATCGATCGGTATCGTGATGAGCTGTTGGTGCTTCGGCGTAGTCACCGATAATTGGATATATTTCCCTGGCTTGATCTCGATCTGATTATTATGGACATCGTACAAATACAGCACCATGGCCATAGCCAGTGACGGGTAAAGTTCTTCGGCGAAATTCATAAATAGCGGCATTTTTCGGATCACACTGTCGTTATCTGGCTGAAAATTGACAAAGCCAATCCGTTTGGCCGCATTATAAAGGGGATAGAATTTCCCGTCGAAGCGATCGGCGGCTAAAAATTTGTTGACGATCTTTTCTGAGAAAATATAGCTGAATCCAGATTTGTCCAACGGCTCTGGCAGGCTGTTCATTTTATAAAGAAATGCCTCTGGTTCAGCTCGAGAAAATGAGAAGGCATGACAGACATTCCCTGCCTTGGCTGTGGCCTCAACAAATTGCTGATCTGCCACGCGATCGATATCAGGTTCCATGAACAATACGTCAAAGCCGATTACCAGTGCTCCCGATTCGGCCAGGAAATGGAGCACGTCGGTGTAATAATCTCTTGGCCATTGCTGGAAGCGACCGAATTGATTGAGGCTTCGGTTATCGATATCGACGATCACGATGTCGTCAATGGTCTGGCCGGCCCGCATGGCCTCCTGCTTTCGAATTTTGGAAATATAGCGAAGGTCCAGCGTTTTTGCTTCAAAGCCATCGAATAGCTCAGGAAATAGCCCTGCGGTGACCAGAATAATGACCGCTGCTGTTGCCAGCCCGATCAAATTCCCGATGTAGAAAGCTCGCAGCGTCTTGGTTTTCATGAAGCATCGTCCTGTGAATCACACTGCCCCGCAGCAGCGGCGCAATTTGCCAGCGCCGAAAGCCCTGGAAGCTATCATTGAAGGGAATCATTCCAACGATAAGCGGCTGATGACGAACCACATCAGCAGCCAATCGTTGTGAAAAAGAGCCACCGAACGATGAATCTAAGATGCGATAAGGATTAAATGACAATAATTTTGCGCGCCCGGTGGTATGTTAGCCATCGATGAATTGACCATAATACACAATTTTAGCCAGACCTTCAAGTAAAATTTTCGTCATATCAGGTTCAAACGAAACTCGCAGTTGACCACCGCGCGCATGGACGGTGACTGGAAGCTGAATCCCTTGCTGTCGTTCAGCGAGGATCGCCGCCGAAATCGTACCCGTCCCACAGGAAAGGGTTTCCGCCTCGACGCCCCGCTCATAGGTCCGAATTTTCAGATTGGCCCGATCCAGGACCTGCACAAAATTGGTATTTGTCCCCCAGGGTTGAAATGCTGGATGATAACGATACTTCTTTCCGATCATTTCTACATCGATCGATTCCACATCCTTCACAAATAATACATAATGTGGCACGCCCACATTGAGATAACCGCCTTCGACTCCATCAGCCAAATCTGCCACCCCAGGATATTCTCGGATCATGACTGGAGGAGGCATGAGCAGGCTCACCCAGTGATCGTTCACGCTAGCTTCATAGACCACGCCGAGCACATCGAATTTCATGCTGGGACCCGCTAATCGGTGATACCAGGCATAGTAAGCCGCGGCCCGAGCACCATTACCACACATCTCACCGAGATGACCATCAGAATTATAGTAGCGCAATGAAAAGTCATACTGCTGGCTGTTTTCCAACAATAATATCCCATCGGCTCCAACAGATAATCGGCGCTGACAGATGGCATGGAAAAATGCATGTTCATCCCCGCGAAATTTCGCGTCCCGATTATCGAATAAAATGAAGTCGTTCCCAGTAGCTGATAGCTTGGTAAATGGGATCAAATTTCACCTCTCTTCACACAGATTCACCTGATTCAATTGAATTTCTTGGCTCAGTTGAATATGATAATGAAATGCTCCATAATCCGCTTGCATTAATCGACTTTTATTTTACATTTTACACGTTCAAGCCGCTAAACATCCCCTGACGCCACTTCAAAGAGATGACCAATAGCAAGCCACTTTTCAATCTTGTAGTCGCCAAGATAAGCGATTTAGAAGGATGCTTAAGCGAACCTGAACAAATAGTGTGTGAATGAAAAGGCTCATTTTTGGGTTTTCTGGTCATTGCGAGGCGTCCGCCAGTTGGCTGATGCTGAAGCAATCTCATTGGATTACATAAAGCAAAGAGATTGCTTCGCTCCGCTCGCAATGACAGGGTCACCCAAAATTTGCCGTTTTCGTCCAAGCACTAAATCCCGTATAATGTGCGAAATTCGTTTCATTCCCAAAATTCCCGATCAAATTTGATGGCAGGTGTTGCCTGAAGAACAGCCATCGAAAGCAATTGATTCATCGACTAAGCTGAAGCAGAGATCCAATCTTCCACCCTTTCTCTGTCGCGAATGATTTCGTCGCGATTGCGATCGACCCAGACTTCAATGGGCCGCGGTCTGGAGTTATAATTGCTTGCCAGCGAATAACCATAAGCGCCAGCGGTCATAACCGCTAGATAATCGCCTCGCTCGACTCGGGGGAGCCGGCGATCTTTTGCCAGGAAATCACCTGTCTCACAGATCGGGCCAACCACATCATATATTTCCCATGCATCATCGCGTTTGCGCAGCGGCACAATCTGATGATAGGCATTATAGAGACTGGGACGAATTAAATCATTCATCCCAGCGTCAACCACAACGAAATTTTTATCGCGCGATTTTTTTACGTAAAGCACCTTACAAATCAGCGCTCCGGTTTCACCGATAATGGAGCGGCCTGGTTCGAACACGATCTCACAGCTAAGTGGCTGTAATATCGAGAGCACTCGTTGTGCCAGCTCGGCTGGCGATGGGACGGGTTCTCCGGTCATTTCAGCATAATCTGGGATGAGATCGGGGTAATGGACGCCCAGGCCTCCGCCGATGTCGACATGCTGAATGTCAATGCCAGCCTGGCGCAGCCGTTGCACAAACTCGAATAGCTTTTTCGCCGCCGCAACATAATATTCCAGATCCAATATTTGAGAGCCAATGTGGCAATGCACGCCGACAATATCGATTCCATCCATATCCTTTGCGCGCAAAAATACCTGGAGCGCCTGGTGGATGTCGATGCCAAATTTATTGATCGCTTTGCCAGTGGAAATATAGGGATGACCATGAATATCGACATCAGGGTTGATGCGAATGGCCACTGGTGCCATCTGTCCCATGCCGATCGCAATGTGGTTGACCAGTTCCAACTCTGGTTCGGATTCGACATTTAAGGCCAAGATGCCATGATCGATGGCGAATTCAATTTCGGCATCGGTTTTCCCGACACCGGCATAGACGATTTTTTCAGCAGGGATACCGGCCTCAAGCGCCAATAGTAGTTCGCCTCCAGAAACAACGTCACCCCCGCTGCCAAGCGAGGCCAGCAACTTCAAAATCTGAAAATTTGAATTGGCCTTCATGGCATAACAGATCTTATGCGGCACCGAAGCAAATGCTTGATCCGCCGCCCGAAAATTGTCGATGATCATATTTTTGCTGTAAAGATACAGTGGCGTCCCATATTTTTCCGCCAAACTTGCGATGCTCAGGTTCTCACAATAAAGCTCTTGATCCCAATAAGCAAATCGGTTCATTGTTGCTCCAATTTTGGTTCAGTCGTTCGAAGAATAATTGTATCATTTCTCGATCGTGGTCTTTGCAATTTTCTGCTGATAGCTGTGTTTATGATGACCAATGATCGTTACCTTGGAGTGACCTCTTACCATTTTCCTATCCAAATTTTGGGCGAAGGTTTATCCGTGCCAATGTCATAGCATTTAGGATTCGAACCCTATTTCAACAAGATATCATTGCCAATATTGGGCCATCGGGAGCGAACTTTTATGGAATCTGGGTAATAAAAAAAGCGCTCAGCGGGGCGGAACGGCATTATCTGGCCGTAGCTATAAACGCCATTGCTGTCGGCATCTCGAAAACCCGTGATGATATAAATTCCAGGCAGGATGTCTTGGAAATGGTACTCGCCTGGTCCACCAAGCACAAGCTGATAGGTATTGCGTTCACTTTTGGCGGTCATATAAATTTTGCCTGCTGCGTTGGGAGACTCGTCAATCACGGTGCCAGCGATGGCGGAAAGTGTATCTTGATTGATTGTCCGAAAACAGATCTGGGCCAAACTATCGGCCAGCCGATTGCCAGCTAAGTCCTGAACCGAATCGATTTCAAGATGCATTTCATACTCCCAGGCGCTGCGAAGCACATTGTCCACTTGAAAAATGACGTCCGCTGGGTTATTCCACTGAAATTTTCCTGAAACGAATAAGCTATCCCGTTCGCGCAATGACAATGATCGCTCAAAGGTCGCCGGATCGATCGGCTCCGAAAAACCGAATCGAATTTCTGGCTTCAATTGGATGTTTGTCGCTCCGTCCGCTATTGAGCGAAATACAATAGTAGGCCGGATTGTATCAGGGACAACGTTGCCAGTGAATTCAAGCCGATTTTGTGTGCTATCCACAGCAAGGCCAGCAAGGTCGAACAGATGGCTCACCGATAACACGTAGGGCTCTGGACGCTGGGGCGCTGTGGTTAAGACCACAGTGGCTGGGTCAAAGCGATTCTGATAGCAATATCGAATAGACAACTTTTGGATGGAATCTTTCGCCAGCGCAATGTCAAAGTATTTTTCTGGTTGATATTCATCAAACTCCCTTAATGTCTCGCTAAAGCGCACCACAATTGCCGTGGAGTGGAGGGCATAGACCGATTTTAGCGCTGGGGGGATAGTATCTTCAATGAAGATTTGAAAATTAATGTCCCCGATGGAGAGTTTTTCCGATGTCAATTCCACGTCCCTGGTGGGGATACCCAATTCATCGATCCCGCGCGAATATTTTCGATTGGCATCGCGATCTCGGATGGCAAAGAGGCGATATCTGCCAGGAGCTACGTGACGCAATTGGTAGCGACCGTTTTGGCTGGTTTGGGTGTAATAGTCGGCCAGCAGCCTGGATGGATCGACATCATTGGACTCTTGGAGCGCATAAGCGCAGACCAGCGTGCCTTCAAGTCCCATAGCACCATAGACTGCGCCGCGGATCTCCCCCTCGTCAATGTGATCCCCAGTCGAGAACGCCAGCGAGAAAGACTCCTTCATCTGATTGTTGCGTAGATCACTGGCTTTGGCGCCAATGGTCACCACATACGTTCGATTTTCTTTCAGGGTGTCGCCAAATTGGATGGTTAATTTCTTTCGCGACCAGCGAAACCACACACGTTCCGAAGGCCACGGGGCGATAAAAATGGCATTCTCCACCGATTTATGCTGCATGGCTTCACTGAAGGTGATCTCGACTTTTGTTCGGGTTGGCACATTCGTTTCGCCAGGAGCTGGAATGCTGCGCACAATTTCTGGCGGAATCGTGTCCACCGGTCCGCCCGGTGGTGGCATTTGTTTGGCGCAGGCAAGCCATAGTATGATCCCAGCCAACAGG
>Ga0209018_1000151_pt1 | contig 65594 bp, 64 predicted proteins | sample YNPBryBLVA2012_FD_185814 | JGI IMG/M metagenome (GOLD analysis project Ga0209018, IMG submission 185814) | Anoxygenic and chlorotrophic microbial mat microbial communities from Yellowstone National Park, USA - YNP Bryant BLVA 2012 (SPAdes)... ...
GCTGGCGTTGATGTCGATGTAGCCGTGCGTCAGGTCGCAGGTCCAGAACACGGCCTTGCCTGTGCCGCCGCGGATGACGAAACGGATTTCGACATCCGCGCTGTCAAGCGCCTGCTTGAGCGCAGCTTCATCAAACGGCGTGGCAAGCCCGCTGCGGCACACGCGGACACGCTGGAGGAAGATGTCGACGCGGGAAGGATCGAACGCAGCGCCCGAATAGCCCGCCGCGGCGAGAATGCGCCCCCAATTGGGGTCGCTGCCGGCAATGGCGGTCTTCACAAGCGGCGAATTGGCGATCGAGCGGGCGATCTGCGCGGCGGCGCGCTCGCTTGCCGCCCCTTCGACGCGGATCTCGACAAACTTCTTCGCTCCCTCGCCGTCGCGGGCAATCTGCTTTGCCAGTGACTGGCAGACCTCGTCCAGCGCCTGCTGGAACGCCTCGCGCGGCACGCGCTTGCCGCTGGCGCCGTTGGCCATCACGAGCAGCATGTCGTTGGTGGACATGTCGCCGTCGACGCTCAAACGGTTGTAGCTGCGCTCCACGGCGGCTTTCAGGTGCGCCCGCAGCCGGGGCGCCGGCACGGCGGCGTCGGTGACCACGAAACCGAGGGTCGTGGCCATGTTGGGGTGGATCATCCCGGAGCCCTTGGTCATCCCGGCGAGACGTGCGCCGCGCACCTCGGTGAAGGCCACCTTGCGCACCAGATCCGTGGTGAGGATCGCGTCGGCGGCATCGAGAAAACGTTCGGAGCTGAGCCCGGCCACAAGGGAACCGAGATTGTCCACGATCAGCCGCGGGTCGAGTTCGACGCCGATGACGCCGGTGGAGGCGGGCAGAACGTGCTCGGGGTGGCAACCGAGGCGGGCCGCAGCCGCTTTCGCGGTTCGAAGGGCCACACGCTCTCCCGTGCGCGTGGCGCAGTTGGCGTTGCCGGCGTTGACGAGTACCGCGCGCGCCACGCCGTCCGAGGCTTCCAGATGCCGCCGCGCCACCACCACCGGGGCTGCCTGCACGCGATTGGTGGTGAAGACGGCGGCGGACTGCGCCGGAACGTCGGAGGTGATCAGCGCCAGGTCCGGCTTTTGGACCTTTCGAATTCCTGCATAGACGGCTGAATACCGGAAACCCAAAGGCAATTTCACTGTTTGATCTCTCCCAGAATTTCACCATCCGCGAGACGGTATCCGTTCAGGAAGGCGGCTCCATCCATGCGCTTGCGCCCCTCGACCTGGACCTCGAGCATTTCCAGCGCTTCGCCCTCGCCGCACGCCACGAAGAGCCGTCTTGCGTGCGAAAACATCAGGCCCGGGACGGCGGGCGTCTCCACAGCGGCAGTGCGGCATTTCCAGAGGAAGAACCTCTGTCCCCGCCACCACGTCCATGCGCCCGGCCACGGCTGAAACCCGCGCGCGCGGCAGGCGATTTTCGCCGCCGGCCAGCGAAAATCGACGAGCCCGTCCTCCCGCTTGAGAATTGGCGCCAGAGTCGCTTGCGAATGGTCCTGCGGCACGGGCGTGATCGTGCCCGCCGCCAGGCCTTCCAGAGCCTGCACCAGCAGCCGCGCACCCATCGGCGCGAGCCGTTCGGCGAGTTCGGGCGAGGTCTCCTCCGGGCCGATTGGCGTGGATTCCTGGAACAGAATATCGCCCGTGTCGAGCCCGGCGTCGATGCGCATGATCGTCACGCCGGTAACAGTCTCGCCGTTTGCAATGGCCCACTGGATGGGCGCTGCGCCCCGGTATTTCGGCAGCAAGGAAGCGTGGACGTTGAGGATGCCAAGCGGCGGGATGTCGAGGATCGATTGCGGAATGATCTGGCCGTAGCCGACCACAACCATGGCGTCCGGGCGCAACGCCGCCAGTTCCTCCGCGCAATGGCGAATGCGCTCCGGCTGGCGGACTTCGAAGCCGAGCCGCAGCGCGGCTTCCTTCACCGGCGGCGGCTTGAGCTCCTGCTTCCGTCCCGCAGGGCGGTCGGGCTGCGTGTAGACGGTGAGCAGTTGGTGGCCCGCCGCGGTGAGGGCCTCCAGGGAGGGCACGGCAAATTGCGGAGTGCCCAGAAAGACGAGCTTCACCTTTCCAGAATAGCCGTCCAGCGGCGGCCGGTTAGTCCGCCTGCGGGGACGCCCCACGTGCGGGGGCAGAAGCGCGCCTCGGCGCGCCCCGCTCGATTTCGCGCAGCGCGATCTGTCCCTTGCGGATCTCGTCGAGAGCTACGGTCAGCACGCGCAGCGCCTCGCCGGGGGCGTGGAAGCCGACCGAGTTTTCCGCCTCGACGTAGTCGATGAAGAACTGCGCCTTGCGCTGGGCTTCCCATGCAGGCTTGAGCTGCGCTTCCGAGACCCCCGCCTTGCGCGCCCGCTCGCTTTCGTCGATCAGGTCCATCAGCGCGTCCATCGCGATGTTCCGCGCGCCGATGAAGCGTTCCTGGATCTGCTCGGCGCGCGCCTTGATCTCGTTCTCGGAGAAGCGGTGGCAGCCCTGGCACGCGCGGTTGATGTTCAGAAGCGGGCTGCGGACGTGGTGATCGCTGACCTTCATGCCGCCCTCGCGCTTGTAAGGCATGTGGCAGTCGGCGCAGGCGACGCCGGAGCGGGCATGGATGCCCTGGTTCCACATCTCGAACTCCGGATGCTGCGCCTTCAAAGCGGGAGCGCCGGTCAGGGCGTGCGTCCAGTCTTTGTGCCCGGTCTCCTGATAGTAGGCATACGCGTCGTCCACCTTCAGGCCCTTGTGCCAGGGGAAGACGAGCCGCTTCTTGTCGCCCTGGAAGTAATACTCGACGTGACACTGGCCGCAGACGAACGAGCGCATCTCCTGCGCCGTGGCCATTGTGTTCGGGTCGTAATTCTGGATGCCCTGCGAAGCCTTGTAGGCGCGAATGCCCTCGATGAATGCCGGGCGGGTGACGCGCAGGGACATGGTCTTCGGATCGTGGCAATCGATGCAGGAGACCGGGTGCTTCACGTTTTTCGTCGCCTCCGCGTAAGGCATGGCGTTCATCTTTTCAAACCCGGCGAAGATGTCGCCATTGCCGAGCGTCTTCATGAAGACGTATGTGGAAGCATGGCAGTTGAGGCAGGTGCCGGGCTGCTTGAAGTCGAGCACGCGCTTCGTGTAACGCTGGTCGACGAGCATATAGGCGTGGCCGCGCTCCTCGCGGAAATCGGCGGCAAAGGCGTAGCCCGCCCACATCTTTTTGAGGCGCGGATCTTCCTCGATCTTCTCCTGCGAGACCCTCTCCCGCGGATCTGCCTGCGTCGGGTTTTTCGGAAGCGCTTCCGAGCCGCCGTAGCGCGTCCGCGTCATATCGACAGTGCGCGAATACGCATCGTGGTGAAGCGGGAAGTTCTTGCCCCATACGGCGGGGTCGTCGGTGTCATCCGTCACCTCGACCACGCGAAACCACGTCTGGCGGGACTCCTGTTTGTGTTCGAAGATATTGACGAGCAGGGCCGTGATGGCGATGGTGAGTATGGCGGTAGCGGCGATGGCGTAGTAAATCCGTCTCTCAAGCTTCATAAAACCCTTTATTCGTCTGCATTCTCAGGCTCAATGAGCATGGCCGGCATTTCTGTGGCAGGCCACGCAATCGATTTCTTCCTTTCCATGGCGCGCCATGCGCATGGAGGATGTGGTGTCGCCGTGGCACTTGAGGCACGCCTCGTCGGTGACCCTCTTGTTGCGCCCGGTGATCTGAATTTCGTCCGGAAACCGCCCGGTGGTGAAGGCGAGCGAATGGTGGAAGCCGTTCAACGCCTTGGTGAAGTACTTGGGGATGAAGCCGGGAGGCGTGTGGCAGTCGTTGCAGACAGCCGCCGAACGGTGGCTGGAGCGGAGCCAGCCCTCGAATTGCCCCTTCATCACATGGCAGTTGACGCAAGCCTCCGGATCGTCGGTCATGTAGGAATGGCCGCGCGCGTAACCGAAGGTGAAAACCGCGATACCCAGCAGCACGCCCGCCGGCACGGCGACGGCGAGGAGCGCTACGGAGCCCTTTTCCCGCATTCACTGCGAGCCTATCATGAGGAGGTCGCCGTGGATGTGACTTTGGTCACAGATAGATACCAACAGGTCTCTTAATCTTTTGCTGAATGCCGTTTCCCACTCCACTCCGTCTTCTCCCCGCCGTTTGCGGCTTGGCCGCGCTTTCCTTCCCCCTCCCTGCCCAGAACCAGCAGCCCGGGCCGAAGACAGGCTCCGTCCGCGTCACCGGCAGCATCCGGACGCGCGTCGAAATGTGGGACTGGTTCGAGGGCAACGCGGACAACCGTTACGCGTTCAGCGGCAACATTCTGCGGCTGAGTCTGACGCAGACGAAGAGGGATTTCGACTGGCAGCTCGAGCTGGCGGCGCCGTTTCTGCTGGGCTTGCCGGAACGCGCCATTGCCCCGGCGCCGCAGGCGCAGTTTGGTCTCGGGGCGTCGTACTTCGCCGCAAACGACGGGAGGCGGAATGCGGCGATGGTGTTTCCCAAGCAGGGCTTCCTGCGATGGAAGGGATTGTTCGGGGACAAAACCCAAAGCCTGCGCGCCGGGCGGTTCGAATGGGTGGATGGCGGCGAGGTTGCGCCGAAGGATCCGACGCTGGCGGCGCTCAAGCGCGATCGGGTGAACCAGAGACTCATCGGGCACTTCGCCTGGACGCACGTGGGACGGAGCTTCGATGGGTTCCACTACGCGGTGAACCGGCCCCGGCTCAACGTCACCTGGGTAGGGGCGCTGGCCACACGGGGCGCGTTTCAGGTGGACGGCTGGGGGCAACTGAAGACGGGCTTCACTACGGTTTCGGCCACCGGGCAGACCGGTTCGGCGCGCAGCGCAGGCGAATGGCGGCTGAGCAGCATCTACTATCACGACTGGCGGCACGTGCTCAAAGTGGACAACCGTCCGCTGGCGGCGCGGCAGCGTGACTTCACCAACATCCGGCTGGGAACGTTCACTGCGCATTACATGCACAACATCCAGACCCGCGCCGGCTCCTTCAACGCGCTGGCGTGGGCGGCTTTGCAGGTGGGCCGCTGGGGCGCCCTCGACCACCGGGCAGGAGCGGTGAACCTGGAAGGCGGCTGGCAACCCCGCGTATTGCCGAGGGTGAAACCGTGGCTGGAGGCGGGGCTGGCGCACGCGAGCGGAGACAGGAACCCCAACGATATGCGGCACGGCACGTTTCACCAGCTTCTGCCCACGCCGCGCCCCTTTGCACGCACGCCGTTCTACAACATGATGAACAGCCAGGACTACTTCGGCATGCTTGCCGTTCGCCCGCACCCGAAGCTGTCACTGCGGGGCGAGTTCCATGCGGTGCGGCTCACGGAGTCCGCGGATCTGTGGTATGCCGGCGGCGGCGCCTTCCAGCCGTGGACCTTCGGGTATGCGGGACGTTCAACGGGAGGGGCGCGCTCCGTAGCGAATCTCTGGGACCTGAGCTGCGACTGGAACGTCAACGCGCGCGTCGCGTTCGCCGGCTACATCGGCCACATGCAGGGGAAAGCCGCCGTGAGGAGGATTTACCCGCAGGGCGGCAATGGGAACTTCGGTTACCTGGAACTGACTTACCGTTTCTGAGGTGTCCTCATGCGAACCGTCCTTTTGCTGATCCTTGCCGCTGCCCTCGTTGCGGGGCAGCGGAAGCCAGCGCCGCCGGCGCACCCGGACATCGGGGGCGCCAGCGGCGAGTGCCTCGAATGCCACCGCGGCATCTCGTCCGAAATCGTGGCCGACTGGGAGAGGTCCAGACACGGATCGAGGCAGGTGCCATGTGTGACCTGCCACAACGCCGTGGGTGCGAACTTCCTCCGCAAACCCGGCCCGGAGAAATGCGTCGCCTGTCACTCGCAACAGGTAGAGGACCTGCGCCAAACGGCGATGCGCGGCAAGGACTGCTTCTCCTGCCACACGCCGCACGGGCTGAACCCGCACCGCAGCCTGTGGCATCCGCAGTCGAACTCCCAGGGAGGGACGAAGCGATGACTCCGGTATCGCGACGCAAATTCTTCCATCTGCCTGTGGTGACATCTGCCGCCGCTCTGCTCGGCCAGGCGGACTGGACTCCTCTGCTCGGGTTCGTGCCGCAGGAGCCCGACCGCTGGGTGAAGGCCGTTTGCCGCTATTGCGGCACCGGGTGCGGGCTCTATGTGGGCGTCACGCGGACACCCAAAGGCGCGCGCGTCACCGCCGTAAAGGGCGACGCGCAAAACCATAACCGGGGATTTTTGTGCGTCAAGGGGGCGAAGCTTGTCGAGATCCTCGACGCGCCGTCGAGGTTGCGGCACCCGCTGATCCGCGCCAATGGCAAGCTGGTGCGCGCCAAGTGGGATGAAGCGATGGACCTCGTGGCGGGACGCTTCCGCGAATCCATTGCGAAACACGGTCCGGACTCGGTGGCGTTCTATGGATCGGGGCAGGCGCTCACTGAAGAGACCTACGTCGCGAACAAGCTGTTCAAGGCGGGGATCGGCACAAACAATGTGGACGGCAATCCGCGCCTGTGCATGGCGTCGGCGGCTGGCGGCTACATCACCGCGTTCGGCAAGGACGAGCCCATGGGCTGTTACGAGGACCTCGACCATGCCGACGTGTTCCTGATCGTCGGCTCGAACATGGCCGAAGCGCACCCGGTGCTCTGGATGCGCGTGCTCGACCGGAAGGAGAAGAACCCTGCGACGAAGATCATCGTGATCGACCCGCGGCGCACGCGCACAGCCGCGTGGGCGGACCTGCACTTGGCGTGCAAGCCGGGCATGGATCTCTCCATCCTGAACGCGATGGCGCACGTCATTGCGAAAGAAGGGCTGGCGGACGAGGAGTTCCTCCGCAAGCACGTGGTCTTCGGCGCGGGGACCGAAGCCAACAAGACCTGGGACGACTACAGACGCTTCCTGCAAGCGTACACGCCCGAGCGAGCTGCGGCGGATTCCGGCTGCCGCGCGGAGGACATCGCGCTGGCGGCGCGCTGGTTCGGCGCGCGCGGCAAGGAGGCGATGTCGCTCTGGACGATGGGCGTCAACCAGCGCACGCAGGGCGTGTGGCTCAACAACCTGATCATGAACCTGAGCCTGATCACCGGCAAGATCGGGCGTCCCGGTTCTACGCCGTTCTCGCTCACCGGCCAACCCAACGCCTGTGGCGGCGTGCGCGACGGCGGCGCGCTGGCGCACCTGCTTCCTTACGGCAGGCTGGTGGCGAACCCTCAACACCGGGCGGAGATGGAAAAACTGTGGGGACTGCCGCCAGGCAAGCTGGGTCCGAACAACGGTCTCTCCGCAGTCGACCTGTTTCAGGCGCTCGAGGCGGGCAAGGTGAAGTGCCTGTACGTGATGTGCACCAATCCCGGCCAGAGCATGCCCAACGCGAACCGCTACCGAAAGGCAATGGCGAGCGATGACACCTTTCTCGTCGTGGCCGATGCGTTTCACCCGACGCGCACGACGGAACTGGCCGACGTGGTGCTGCCCGCTGCGCTCTGGGTGGAGAAGGAGGGCGTCTACGGCTGCTCGGAGCGGCGCTATCAGCTGCTCGAAAAGGCCATTGAGCCGCCGGGCGAGGCCCGCGCGGATCTGGACATCCTCCTGGATCTCGCGCGCCGTCTCGGCCACGAAAAGCTGCTTCCGTTCCGCGACGCCACGGAGGTCTGGGACGAGATTCTCCGCGTCTCCAAGGGCACGGCCTACGACTTCAGCGGTATGACGCGCGAACGGCTCCGCGAGGCGCACGGGCTGTTGTGGCCTTTGCCCGCGGCCGGGCATCCTGGCACGAAACGGCGCTATGTGCGCGGCGAGGATCCGATGGTGCCGCCAGAACATCCGGAGCCGGTTCTGTTTTACGGGCGGCCCGACCACAAAGCCGTCGTGTGGATGCGCGACCAGAAAGCGCCCGCCGAATTGACGAGCCCGGAGTACCCGCTGACTCTCAATACCGGACGCGTGCTCGAACACTGGCACACGGCCACCATGACCGGCAGCGTGCCTGCGCTGAAAGCCACGCGTCTGGACGCCGTGGCGGAGATGCACCCCTCGGACCTGAAGAAGCTTGGCCTCAGCGACGGCGACACGGTGCGCATCACGTCGCGCCGCGGGTCGCAGGTGTTCACGGTGAAGGAGAACGAGAACGGGCAGGCAGGATCCGTCTTTGTGCACTTCCACGATCCGGAGCGGCTGGTCAATGAACTCACGGTGGATGCCTACGATCCCGTCTCCCGCGAACCCGAATTCAAAATTGCCGCGGTGAAGGTGGAGAGGGTCGCGCGCTGACGGGGCTCAATCCGGCAGGGCGAATGCGTAATACGTGCTGCCGGACGGGTTGCCCCACTTGCCGCCGCCGGCGCCGATCACGACGTACTGCTTGCCGTTCACCATGTAAGTGGCGGGGGTCGCGTTGCCCGCGGCGTCCATCTGGTACTCCCACAGCAGCTTGCCGGTGCGCTTGTCGAAGGCGCGGAACTTCGCGTCGGAATTCGTGGCGCCGATGAACAGCAGCCCACCCGCGGTCACGACGGAGCCCCCGTAATTTTCGCTTCCGGTATTCGTGATCCCCTGTTTGACAAGAGCCGGAATTTCGCCGAGCGGGATCCGCCACGCGTATTCGCCCGTGTTCAGGTCGAGCGCATTGAGCGTTCCCCACGGGGGCGTGATGGCGGGATACCCGTCGGGATCGGTAAAGCGCACGTAGCCGTCGAGGCGGTACTTCAGGTCGATGGGCGAGGGCGTGCGGGGCGCATCGGTGACTTCCTTCTCTTCCCCTTGAAGGATCCACGCAAGGAGGGCATCGATACTGTCCTTGCCAAGATGCGAGTAGCCCGGCATGCGCCCGGCGCCTTTGACAACGACATCGCGGACCTGTTGCACGCTGCGGCGCCCGGCGAGATTCACGAGCGATGGAAACTCGGGAGGCGCGCCCGCCAGGTTGTCGCGGTGGCAGGCGGCGCACTGCCGCAGATACAGGGTTCTGCCCGTCGTGCGCTTTTCGTTCTTGCGCTCCACCAGCCTGATGATCCATGCCATCTCGTTTGAGTTGACATAGAACAAGCCCGTCTCCGGATCCCACGTGGCGCCGCCCCATTCGCCGCCGCCGTCGAAGCCCGGGAAGAGAATGGTGCCCTGCAGGCTGGGAGGCGTGAACTGCGGACCGTTGCGGTACTCGCGCCAGCGCTTGAGAACATCGGCGTGCGCCTCCGGCGTGCGGCGCGTGACGAGATCCTCGCTGAAGAACTGGCGGGCGAAGGGCTCGGGCTTCAGGGGCAGCACCTGTTTTGGCGCGGTCCATTCGCCCTCGACATCCGTCTGCTGCACGCTGATCTCCTGCCAGGGAAACAGGCTTTTCCCGGTCACCCGGTCGAACACCCATACATGGCCGGACTTGGTGATCTGCGCCACGGCGTCGATGATGCGGCCGTTTCGCCTGACCTGAACGAGCGTCGGGGCCGTGGGCAGGTCGCGGTCCCACAGGTCGTGGCGGACGAACTGGAAATGCCAGAGGCGGCGCCCGGAGGAGGCGTCCAGCGCGATCAAACAATTCGCGAACAAATTGTCGCCGTGGCGGTTGGCGCCGTAGAAGTCGTAGGTGGCCGAACCGGTGGGGGCGAAGACGATGCCCCGCGTCTCATCGAGCGCCAGCCCGCCCCAGGCGTTCGCGCCGCCGATGTACTGCCAGGCTTCTTTCGGCCAGGTCTCATAGCCGAATTCGCCCGGGTGCGGGATCGTGTGGAAGATCCAGCGCAGTTTGCCGGTGCGCGCATCGAAGGCGCGGATGTGGCCGGGGGCAGCGGGCAGGGACTCGCTCACCAGGCTGCCGAGGATCAGAAGATCCTTGTAGATGACGCCTGGCGTAGTGACGGTGAGGGTGAGGTTGGAGGCGTCGCGTCCGAGGTTTTCGCGCAGGTCGATCCGGCCGTCCTTGCCGAAGGAGCGCACCGGCCGGCCCGTGCGCGCGTTCAGGCACCACAGCCACGGCCCGGCGGCGAAGTAGAGACGGCGGTCGCCGCCGGACTCCCAATAATTAAAGCCGCGGTGGCGGAACTTGCCGGCCCCGGGGTCCCTGCCCTCATGGGGATCGAAGCGCCACAGCGGCTTGCCGGTGGCGGCGTCAAGGGCGAAGACACGCAAGCGCGGGCTGCTCACGTACATCACGCCGTGCCGGACGAGCGGATTGCACTGCATCTCGGTCTCCTTGCCCGCGTCGCCGGTGTCGAACCTCCAGGCGAGGCGGAGAGAAGAAACATTTCCGGTCTGGATTTGCTTCAACGGAGAGTGCTTCGTGTTGGCGTAGCTGCCGTGATAGACGCGCCATTCCTGCGCGCAGAGAAGTGAGGAGAGAGCGAGAAGGGCGAGTCGTCCAAGCATAGGGAATGTCGCCATTATAGACTGCGGTTGTGAAGTTCTGGCTGCTAGCGGCGGCGCTGTGCGCGGTGGCGCACGCGCAGGAGCGGTTTCCGAAGCCCGGCCCCGCGCGCGCGTTCGCTTCGCTGAAGGTCTTCGGCGAGGGCGCATCGCCGTTGCGGACGCCGAAGGAAGACTGGGAAGGCGCCCGGAAACGGACACGTGAAGATGTGAGATGGGCGGCGTGGCTGAAGGAACAGCGCGCCGAGTGCGATGCGTGGATGCAGGCGCACGAGACGGACCGCCTCGAGTGGAGGGCAGGTTGGTGGCATGACTTCGTGGATGAAAAGACGGGCGCGTTTCTGCCATGGACGGCTGTGCCTCCGGCGGGCGTCAACGAGAAAGTGCTTGGCGGGTGGGTGTTCGGATTCCGCACGCGGCACACACAGAAGATGGTCCAGGCGGCGCGGCTGTGGCGGCTGACCGGGGAGAGCCGTTATGCCCACTGGGTGATCCGTCAACTGAACTTCTATGCGGAGAACTATGAGAAGTGGCCCTTGCAGACCGGGAAAAGCAAGGCGCGTCTGATGTACCAGAGCCTGGACGAAGCGAACGTGCTGGTGCGGCTGGTGGAGGCGGCGCGGCTGGTGCATGAGCGCGCGCCGGCAGCGCGGCGGCAGGAATGGGCGGAGAAGCTCCTCCGCCCGATGGCGCTGTTGCTGGACGAGACTTTCCAGCGGGTGCACAACATTGCCGTGTGGCAGCGCAGCGCGATGGGGATGGCGGCGCTCTATCTGAGGGACGGCGAACTCTGGCAGCGGGCAGTGGATGCGCCATTCGGTTTGAAGAGGCAGATGGCGGACGGCGTCACGAGCGACTACTTGTGGGTGGAGCAGTCGTTCGGCTACAACTCCTACGTTGTCTCGGCGGTGCTGCCGCTGTTTGTGTCCGCCGGGCTTGAGGGCAAGCTGCACGAGTTGCGGCGCGAGGCGGAGATCGCGGAGAACCTGATGCTGGCGCCGTCTGTGCTGCGGTTTCCGGACGGGCGGTTGCCGATGCCAGCCGATACGACCGGCGGCTTCCAGCGGTGGCCGAACAAAGGGCTGATGGAGGCGGCGCGGCGCGTCTTCCCGACCTGGATCGGAACGGAAGCCGCGCGCCGGCGCCTGAGCTGGGAGACGCTGCTCGATCCCGTGGAAGAGAACGCGGGGCGAGGCGGAAGCGTGCCGGAGATTTCGTCTTGCAATCTCGAGTCCAGCCGCATGGCGGTGCTGAAACAGGGCGAGTGGCAATTGTTTTTTCACTACGGGCAGCTGGATCCGTCGCACGCGCAGGCGGAGGCGCTGAATTGGGAAGCGACGTATGGCGCAACCGACATCACGCATGACGCAGGGACGGTCGGCTACGGTTCGCCGCTGCACCGGGAATTCTACACGCGCGGACATGCGCATAACGTGGTGCTGATCGACGGCGAAGGGCAGCAACGATGGGCGCCCGGAGAGTTGCTGGCTTTCGACCCGGCGCGCGTGGCGGCGCGACAGCCGCACTACCGGGAGAATGCGGTGGTGGAGCGCGATCTTCGCATCACGGACGACGTTGTGGAAGACCGCGTGAGGGTGGAGACGCGGGACCAGCGGGAGCACAGGATCGGGCTGGCGCTGCACGTGCAGGGGCGGGTGCGGCTGCCGGAGGGGTTCCGGGACGATCCCGGGTTCGCACTTAAACACTGGGAGGGTGCGCGGACGGCGGAGTTCCCGGACGGAGCCGTTCTGCGGGTGGACTACCCCGGGCTGACACTGGAGGTCAAAGTGGCGGCGGGCGCGCTTCTGCGCGTGACACACGCGTCAACACCGGACGTGGCGCCGCACCGGCGCGAGTCGCTGTATTTCGAAATGGGCGGTCAAAGGGCGGAATTCGTGACCACGATGCGGGTGGTGCAGAAGGCGGCGCAGCCGCCGCCGGCGGAAGACGGGCGCGCGGAAGAGCAACGCCGGCGTGTCGAGCTGAACCTGCTGGGAACGGCCGATGCGGAAAGCGGCGAAAGCCGCCGGAACGAGAACGTCCAGTTCAATCTGGTGGACAACAACGCGCTGAAGGAACTCAACGTCAGGCTGGGCGTGACCGCCACGATCGTGCGCGAATTCCAGCCGGAGCGAGGCTACTTCGGGGCCGAGTTCGGCAATACGCCGCCGGGGCCGCCGCACGCGCCGTTCGCCCCTGGAAAGGATTTTCACGGCGAACTGCGCTGGGCGCACCTGAACAGCGCCACCACCGCCCGGACGTTTTTTCAGGTGGGCGATGTTCTGCCGGCACGGGAAAACGACGCCGGGTTCCGCGCCGGCGGGCGCGGCTGGCGCGACGCATGGTGGCAGACCCATGGCAGCCTGCGGCTGATCCGCGGGCAGGTGAACGGCAACGTGCTCGTGCCGCGGGCGGATGAGCGGACGGCGCTGGCAGCCGATCCCGCCTTGCGGGCGCTGGTGCAGCGGTTTCTGGATGCCTACCCCCGCGAGCCCCCCAACCGCACGGATATCAACCCGCGGGCGCTGAACACGAATTCGCCGCAGAGGATCGACCACCGGATGGGCGGGGCGAGGCTGGATGAGCGGATGAGCGCGCGCGACGCCGTGGCGCTGGTCTACGACTTCACCTCGCAGGATGTCGACGCGTTTCAGCTCGTGGCGGGACAGAACCCTGACACGCACATCAAGAACCACCGCGCCCGCGCCACATGGACACGCACGCAGGACGCGCGGACTGTCATCGAGGCGACAGCGGCGTTCGACCGGCTCGGCACGCTGCTCGTGCCGGAGCCGAACGCTGTGGGGCCGATGATCTCCACGGGTGGGCTGGAAACACTGGGTCCGCAGGCCATCATCCCGCTCGACCGGGCCATGAATGTCTACCGCGCGGCAGCGGCCCTGCGCCGGCAGAGCGGGCCGAGCTTGTGGATGGCCGGGTTCGACATCGCCCGCAGGCAGATGAATGGGGCGGAGACCGATGCGCATCGCGGCTACTTCTCCTTCGGAAACGATTTCGGCCGCGACGCGATCACGAACCTGCGGTATGGAACACCCTCGCAGCACATTGTCAGCATCGGAGACATTCACCGCGGGTTCCGGAACCGGGAACTGGCAGCCTATGCGGGCGGGCGGCTGCGGTGGGGAGCTTCGGCGGACGTGTCATGGGGCGTGCGCTGGCAGGCGGCGACGAAGCCCGTGGAGGTCAACGGACGCAACGTGGTTCCTTACGACAGCGACCTGAACAACTGGGCGCCGTCGCTGGGCGTGGCGCGGCGGTTGGGGCGCGGCTGGGGCGTTTTGCGGGCGGCGGGCGGCGCGCAGTTCGGGGAAATTTTCCCGGTGACGTATTCGCAGGTGCGGTTCAGCCCGCCGGGCAGCGTGAAGATCGCGGTGCCGGCGCCGGATTTGCTCGATCCGCTGCGCGCGGATCCGCAGAAGGTGAAGGGGAACGTGTATGCCCTCGATCCACGGCTCGCCATGCCTTACAGCTACCAGTACAACGCAAGCTGGGAACGCGAACTGGGGCGGCTGGGACGGATCGAGGCGGGCTACGTGGGCAGCCGCTCCCACAAGCTTCTGATCATGTGGTACCGCAACCGCGGCCAGCCCGTGCCGGGCATTCCGCTGACGACGGCGACCATCAACGACCGGCGCGCGGACACCTCGATCGCGGACCTGCGCTGGGTGCTGAACGGCTCGCGCGGCTATTACGACGCCGCGCGTGTCACGCTGATATTGCCGCGCCGGCGCGGGCTCAGCATGGAAGCCGCCTACTGGTTCAGCAAGGCGATGGACCTGGGCAGCGCCTATACCAACACGGCGTATGACGCCGACTCGCGGCTGTCGCGGAGCCAGTGGGAGTTCGAAACGCGCGGCGACATGAAGGGGCTGAGCGATTTCGACCAGCCGCACGCACTGCTGTGGCGGGGGGCGTGGGCGGTGCCGGGACGCAGGCGCCTGTTGCGCGGATGGGAGCTGTCGGGAGTCGTGTTGCTGAAGAAGGGCACGCCGTTCACAGTGGTTTCGGGAAGCGACGCGCCGGGCTACGGCAATGTGGACGGCAACGGCGCAGATCGTCCGCACTTGCTCGATCCTTCAATTCTCGGGCGAACTATCGGAGATCCGGATACGTCGCGAGCCCGGTTGCCGCGCGCCGCCTTCGCCTATATCCAACCCGGAGAGCCACGCGGCAACCTGGGGCGGAACACATTCCGGAAGGGCGGCATCGCGAACGTGAACGCCGCCGTCAGCCGCACCTGGCGCCTGGACTCCTCGCGGCGCCTCTCGCTGCGCGCCGAGAGCGTGAATCTGACGAACACGCCGCAATTCGCTCCGCCGGGGTTTGAACTGGCGAATCCGAACTTCGGCGCCATCACGAACACGCTGAACGAGGGGCGGACCTTCCGGTTCACCCTTCAGATGGGCTGGTAGCGCCGCGGCGGCTTACGCCAGCAGCTTCTCCATCTTCGAACCCGCGCGGATCATGGTCTGGCTGCGGTCGGGCCCAGTGGATACGCAGCCGACTTCAACGCCCGTCTTGTCCTCGAGAAACGCGATGTAGTCGCGCGCGGCGGAGGGCAAATCCTCGTATCGCGTGATGCCGGAGGTGGGCGTCTTCCAGCCGGGGATCTCCTCGTAAACGGGCTCGATCTGCTCGAGCAGGGCGTTCTCGGCGGGCATTTCCATCGTCGTTTCACCGTGGAAGCGGTAGGCGACGCAGACCTTGATTTTCTCGAATCTGTCGAGCACGTCGAGCTTGGTAACGATGAGCGAGTCGAATCCGTTGACCATCGCCGTGTAGCGCAACAGCGGCACGTCGAACCAGCCGCAGCGGCGGGGACGCCCGGTGACCGAGCCGAACTCGTTGCCCGCTTTCCGGATGCGGTCGCCATCCTCGCCGTGGTCTTCGCTCGGGAAGGGTCCGCTGCCGACGCGCGTGATGTAGGCCTTGGAAACGCCGAGGATCCCGTCGATGCGCGTGGGCGCCACGCCCGTGCCCGTGCAGGCGCCGCCCGCCGCCGCCGAGGAGGAGGTCACGAACGGATAGGTGCCGTGATCGATGTCGAGCATCGTGCCCTGCGCGCCCTCGAACAGCACGCGCTTGCCCGCGTGGATCGCTTCGTTCAACAGCTTTGCCGTGTCGCACACCATCGGGCGAATCTGCTCGCCCATGCGCTTGTACTCCTCGCGGATCGCATCGAGATCGAGCTGGTCGTCCAGATGGAAGGCGCGGGCGATGGTGCGTTTGTCCTCTGAAAGGTAGCGGTAGAGCGTCTCGAAGACCTGCGGGTTCAGCAGGTCGGCCACGCGGATGCCGCGGCGCCCGATCTTGTCCTCGTAGCAGGGGCCGATGCCGCGCGATGTGGTGCCGATGGCGACGCGATCCGGACGGTTCTCGCTGACCTTCTCCGCCAGGCGGTGGAACGGGAAGATCACGTGGGCGCGGTTGGAGATCGAGAGGCTGCCGCGCACGTCGATGCCCGCCTCTTCCAGAGTCCGAATCTCCTCCAGCAGCGCGTGCGGATCGATCACGACGCCGTTGCCGATGACCGCGCGCTTCCCCGGATGCAAAATCCCGCTGGGGATCAGCTTCAGCACGAAGCGACGGCCGGCGACTTGCACGGTGTGGCCGGCGTTGTGGCCGCCCTGGTAGCGGGCGACGATGTCAAATTTCTCGGCGAACAGGTCGACGATTTTGCCCTTGCCCTCGTCGCCCCACTGCGCGCCCAAAACGATGAGATTGCTCATGGAAGGAGGCCCAAATACCCGATTGTAGCGCACGGTTTCGCACCACCCCCGCCATGCTCGCACGGCCCTGGCCGCGCGGGCGTTTGGGAAACGCTCCGGCACGCTGGTCAGCAGGACCGGCAAGCGGCAGCCGCGGCTCAGTCGGCCCAGATCGTCCAGGATCCGCGCCGGCCGCGGGAATCAGTCCATGTGCCGGTGACGGGGCCTTTGCGCAGCAGTTGGAACATTTCCACGAAGGGCTGTTTTGGCGGGACAGGCAGGCGGGCGGCCCACGTGCCCTCGTAGCTGCCGCCATTCAGGATGCGCGCCACCCAGGATCCACTCCAGGCTGCCGGGAGGCGGCGGGCGTTCCATGTGCCGGACAGCAGAACCCGGCCATCCTGGCCGAGCAAGTCCCACCGGCCGCCGGACTCGTGCGCATCGCCATAGTCCCGCGCGGTCCATGTGCCGCCCACTTCGCGGCCGCCTGCGGTTGCCACCCAGCGGCCCTTCCAGGCGCGCGGTTGCACAGAGGCTTGCGACGCGAGCGCAACGAGCATGGACCTGCGCGTGGCGCGGTTGTGCATCCTGCCGGGATTATACGCCCCGGGAGGGACCGCTGCCTTCCGTCGCCGCCACAATTCCGGCAACGGTGAACAACAGGAGGAGGGCATCGACGAGGTTGATGAACGGGTGATACGGGAGTTCGAGAACGAAGACGAGAATGAGGACCTTGACGGCAACCGGGGCGAACGCGGCGGCGATGACCGCCATGCCGGCGATGCGATCGAGCCGGCGCCAGTCGTCGTCAGAACTCAGTGAGCGGGGCGTTCGGTAGCCGTACCAGCGGTTGTGGGGCACAAGCCTGAAGACGAGCGGGACGGAAAGCAGAATCAGGATCGCCGGGACCCCCAGGAGGGAGAACCAGCGGATGCCGCCGGGGCCCGGCGTTGATCCCGGCAAGACGGCCGATGGTTCGGGAGAGGGAAACGGTCTATGATCGTGGGGGAGGAGATGCGTGTGAAACACGCGTTCAAGACCGGTTTGGCGTTGCTGCTCATGACGGGTGCGGCTCTGCTCTGCCAGGGGCAGGCAGGGGTGGAGTACGGGACCGCGACCGCTGCCAAAGGCGCCGCAGGGCCTGCCGCGAAGAAGCTGGGGGATGGTCTGGGCGCGATCCTGAAGAAAGCGGGCAGCGCGCTTGACGCTTCGCAGAAGGGCGCCGTCAAGGACGGCTCCGGCCGCACAGTCCTGCCATCCTCCGCAGCCGTGGCGGTTCCCCCCGCAGCAAAGAGGAAACCGGTGAACGAGAAAGAACCTACCTCGGAGGAGTTCGAAAAGATCACCGTGGGGATGACTTCGGACGAGCTGCTGGCCGTGCTTGGAAAGCCCGCCTTTCGGGTGGTGCTGCCGGAGGACGGACGTCTGGTGGAGATCTGCGAATACACCGCCAAGGGACGGCAGCTTGGCAGCATTCGAGTGGTGGACGGGAAGGTGGCGGAGGTTCAGCGCGCAAGCCAGTAATGGGCGTCAGCAGCCGCGTGAGCTGCGGCCGTGGATTCCCCGCGAGTGCAGTGCTACTCTGGCATCGCCATGCGTGCTTCGGAATTCCTCCCGATTCTGCTGCTTCTCGCGCCGCTGCAGCCCCGCACCCACGCGCAGCAGCTGGAACTGTGGCTGACCACAGGTGACAGAACCGCGCTGCTCTCGCAGCAGCCGTCTACGGGTTTTTCCCCGGAGAAGAACGCGGTCCTCCCGGTCGTCGTTGTCGCCGATGGCATTGCCTCGCAGCAGATCGAGGGATTCGGCGCATCCATGACGGACTCGGCAGCTTACCTCGTCCACCAGCGCGTGCCGGCGGAGAAGCAGCGGGAAGTGATGGAGGAGCTGTTCGACCCGCGCAAGGGGATCGGCGTCAGCTTCCTGCGCAACCCGATGGGCGCATCCGACCTGGCGCGCTTCCACTACTCCTACAACGACCTGCCGCCGGGCCAGCAGGATCCCAACCTGGAGAGATTCACGATCGATCACGACCGGCAGGACATCCTGCCGCTGCTCAGGCAGGCTCTGCGGATCCACCCGATGGTCCGCATGATGGGGAGTCCCTGGAGCGCGCCGGGGTGGATGAAGACGAGCGGCTCGATGATCGGCGGCTCGCTGCGGAAAGAGGCCTATCCCGCGTTTGCGCGTTACTTCCGCAAGTACGTGGAAGCATACGCTTCCGAGGGTGTGCCGGTGCACTACGTTTCCATGCAGAACGAGCCGCTCTATGTACCGAACGATTATCCGGGGATGTCGGTGACAGCGGCCGAGCAGATCGAGTTTCTGAAAAATCACCTGTTGCCGGAGCTGAACGCCGCGCGGCTCCCGGTGCGGGTTCTCGTCTACGACCACAACTGGGACCGCCCGGACTATCCGGCAGCGGTGCTCGCCGACCCCGTGCTGGCGGGCTCGCCCCGGATCGCGGGCACGGCGTGGCATTGGTATGGCGGCACGGCGGGGGCGATGACGCTGGTGCATCAGCTCGATCCGAGGCGGGGACAGTATGTGACGGAGGCAAGCGGGGGGACGTGGATCGATGATCAGGTGAAGGCTGACTTCGAAGCGATCATTCACGCGATGCGGAACTGGGCGCGCGCGTTTGTGAAATGGGGGCTGGCGCTGAACCAGGACCGCGGGCCCCACGCCGGCGGTTGCAGCACCTGCACGGGACTCATCGAAGTCAACGAGCGGACCGGCGAGGTAAAGAAGACGATCGACTATTACACTTTGGGGCACTTCAGCAAATTCGTGCGCCCCGGGGCTGTGCGGGTGTATTCGACAAACGTGCCTGGCGTGATCACGGCGGCGTTCGTGAACCGCGACCGCAGCCGTGTCGTGGTGGCTTACAACGAAACGGCTGCCGAGAAACGCTTCCAGGTGGAGTGGCACGGGCGGCGGGCGGCGCTCGCTCTGCCGCCCCGCAGCGGAATGACAGCCGTCTGGCGGCCAGGGGTGGAGCCGCCGGGGCCGCCTGCAGAGCCGCGCGCGCCGCGCGACAAGAGGCCTGAATTCGTGATTCCGGCTGCCGGCGCGCCCGTCTTGGCGTCGAACTACACCGATCTGCGCGAGCTGCGTACGGAAACGTGCACGGACGAGGACGGCGGCTTCCACCTGGGCTACGCTGCCGCTGGCAGCTGGGCGCAGTTCCGGAACATCGACTTCGGCACCGGCGTGAACGTGGTGGAGGCGCGGGTGGCGAGTGCGGGCACCGGCGGCATGCTGGAATTTCGCCTCGACGCCCCTAATGGACCGCTGATCGCGCAAGCGCCGCTGCCGGTCACCGGCGGCTGGCAGGCGTGGACCACGGTGCGCGCGCCGGTGGCCGGAGCGGCCGGGATCCGGGATCTGTATGTCGTCTTCACGAGACAAGGCGGCAGTGGCGGTCTGGGCAACCTGAACTGGTTTCGGTTCCGCGAGGATTGAGCGGCAGGCGCCTCGCCCGGGGACGGGAGCTCAGCCGAGGTAATCGAAGAGGCTGCGGCGCGGGGAAGCGGCCCGAACCTGCAAGGCTGCGTCCATCGTGAACCGGACCTGCTGAAGTTCGACGACGGCCTCGGTGAGGTCGGCATCCTCTATGCCCGAGATCTGGGTTTTCAGCCGCAGTGTCATCGTGGAGGCGGTCTCGATGCCTTCTGCGATCTGGGTTTGCACGTTTCCGTAAAACATGAGCGCGGCGTTCAGATGGGCGGCCACATCGCCCAACGGCTCGAGCGCCTGCCGCATGGCGTCTTCGTCGCCTGACAGAAGCGCCTGCCGGACGTTTTCCAAGGCTGCGAAGACGTTGCGGCCGGGATCCGCGTTGTCGAAGATCCACTGGGCGTCGAGCGAGACGCGGAAGGTGACACCGGTGGGATGGATCGCCTCGCGGGTGGCGGCCGAACCCTGGTAGGCGCCCCAAGGCGGCACGCCGCTCCAATCCAGCGCGTAAGCGGGGGTCTGGTCGGAGTTGCCGGAGAACACGTAGCGCCCGTCGACCTGCGTGTTGGCGATGCCAACCATGCGAACCAGCAGTGACTGGATCTCGTCGGCGATGCCGTTGCGCGTGATGGCCGTCTGGATGCCGCTGGCGCCGGTCATGGCCAGCGTCCGCACGCGGTCGAACAACTTGACGGCCTGTTGCAGAACGCCTTCTGCGCCGTCGACTTCCGTTTTGAAGCGGCCGAGATTCGCCCGGATCTGTTCGAGCCGGGCCAGATCAGACTTGGCGCTGACCAGGCTGACGACGCCGTCCGGTTCATCGGAGGGCGCGGAGAGGCGCTTGCCGCCGGCCACATGCCGCTGAGCGCGTTCCATGCGCGCGTTGAGGTCGCGCAGCCCGTCGAGAAACCGGTTTGTCGCCGCGTCCAGTGAGCGGATCATGTCGCCGTCCCTGCCCTCTTAACGGATCAATCCCAGCACAGTTTGAGTCATTTCGTCGATCACGCGGATCATCTGCGCCGCCGCTTCATAGGCGCGCTGCACCTGCATGAGGATGACCGCCTCCTCGTCCAGGTTGACTCTCTGGATCTCCTCGCGGAACTGGCGGGCCTGTGTGACCAGCTGCCCCGCCACGCCCGCCGCCTCGCGCCCCTCCGCCACCAGCCTGCCCGCAGCCGCGGCCTGCACGGCATAGTGCTGCACGAAAGTGTAGCCGTCGATCCGCTTCTGCTGCGCGAGTTCAGCAGTGGCGACGGCAACGGCGTTGCCCCCGGGCGCGGACGGATCGGCCGCAGGCAGCTCGCGCGCTGTCATCGAGGCGATCGCCAGCGTCCGTGCCACGCCCAGGCTTGAGCTATACGTGAACAGGCCCTGTGAGGGCGGGTTGCCGTCCAGATCCACTCCGCCCAGCAACACCGTGTTGACGTCGTCGGCCAGCATCTGCGCCAGCCGGTCGAGGTCGGCCAGCCTCTGCGGCAGCACCTCATTCCGGATATCGAACAGCGCCTTCAACCTCCCGCCAGTGAGCTGATCGGTGATGACGCGCCCTTCGGCATCCAGCAATTCGACTCTCGCCGGGTCGCTCGCATCGAGCGACAGTGGGTAGAAGCTGCCGCTGCTGGTCAGCATGGTCTGCCCGCCGAGATAGACGGCCACAGTGCCGTCTTCGCGGCGAAGGACGCTCACGTCGGCCAGTTCGCTCAAGTCCTCCAGCAGGTTGTGCAATCTCGATTGCAGCCCCGGATCCTCCTGCGCCCGGAAGTCCTGCTGGAAGATGCGGTTGATCCCGGCGATGCCGGACAGTGTCGCGTTGAGCTGGTCCACCCGCTGCTGAAGCGCCCTCTGGGCCGAGTTTTCCGCTTCCGCCAGGCCGGTGGCCATGGAGCGGAACGACCGTGCCAGCGCATCGGCCCGGTCCAGCACGGTCTGGCGCGCCGCCAGATCATTGGGCGCTACCGTGAGCGCCGCCATCGACTGGAAGAAACGGTTGATGGCCGCGCCCAGGCCCGCCTCCTCTCCGATCCCGTACAGCGGCTCCAGCTGTTCCAGCTGCGCACGCCGCTCGTCGGCGTAACCCGAGGCCGTCAGACGCTGCCGCACCGTGGCCTCGGCGTAGGCGTCGCGAAGGTTCAGCGTTCCTCCCGAAGCCACGCCCCCGGGCAAGCCGCGGTCCAGATCCATCGGCATCGCCGTGAGCACCTGCACCTGTTTGGCGTAGCCGGGCGTCGAGGCGTTGGCCACATTGGACTGCACCACACCGGCAGCTCGTTCAAACACCTTCATCGCACCGGCGGCGTTCCGCAACGATACGAACAGGTTGCCCATGACGACGCTATCCCTGGCCGGACTGCGAGGCTCCCGCCCCCGGCCCCGCACCTGCCTGCCTTCCTTCCGGACCATAGCCCGTGCCGGTTCCCGCCGCCGCAGCCCACCCGGCCACCAGCGAAGAGTTGGATTCGATCCAGGCGCGCACCAGCCCCTGCCGTTGGCCCCACCGCTCCAACTCCTGGCGGAAGCTCTCCGCGCCCTCGCGCCGCCCCGTGCGCCACAGTTCCTCTGCCTCCGTCAGGCAGCCCGCGATCTGCACCAGTTGCTGCTGCAGCCTTCCGGCGCCTGCCACCGGCGCTGCGGCCAGCGACGACTCCAACTCCCGGACAGCATCGCGCAACCGGGTGGCCAGGCCCTCCCATCCGCCGTTGCCGACACTCGGCTCAGGCCTCACCGCCGCCTTCCTCCTTGAGCTCCGCCTCCGCAATCAACGCGTCCGCCACCGCGTCCGGATCCGGGTCGTACCGGCCGGTCTGAAACTGCTCGGCCAGCGCCTGGATCCGCGCCTCGCGAGCCTCGCCCCCTCTGGCCAGCTCCCGCAGCCGCGCCGAGAGTTCCGACAGCGCCACCCGGTCGCTGGCCCCCTGCTGCCCCGTCTGGGCGGCTTTGGCCGCCTGCTGTGCCTCCGCAGCTTCAGCCTGCCGCGCCGGATCCAGTGCCGCCGGGTTGAGATTCGCCGCGTTACGGTCGTCTATCTTCATATCGTTGCTCGTGCGCCGCCCCGTAGGCGGACATCACGCCTCCTACGCCTTATCGGCTCCGCACACAAAATCCTGAGAAGAATCTCCAGAGATCCGGGACGCCGCTGCCGTCCCCCCGCCGCTCAGGCGGACTCGAAGAACCGCACCCACCGTGGCGGCTGTTGCCTCTGCACCGGCTGCGCTTCCGGCGCCGGTTCGCACCGGCTCCGGTAGTGGTCCAGGATCAGCTCCGCGTCGTAGCCCGTCATGGCTGCGTACTGCCGGATGTAGTTGATGGCGAAGACTCCGCCGGGCAGTTCTCCATACCGCCCCTCTTCGATCGCCTCCAGGAAACGCCGGCTGATCTTGGTCTCCGCCATGATCTCTTCCAGCGACACCCGCGCCCGCAAGCGGTGCTCCCGCAGAGGCAGCCTTCCCGCCGCCTGCGTCTCGGGGCTGAGGTCCTGCTTCCGCACAGTCTAATCCCGTGGCCTTCATCCTATATCACCCAGTACTCTCATGGCTACCCCCAATTGCCCCAGAATGGGTGAAAAAAAGACCCGAGAGTCGGCGACTGGTCATCGGGCCTCCTTCCGCGGCTCCACTCCCGCGCGCCGGGCGCCCGCCTCGCGGATCCGTTCCAGGTCCGCGGCCAGCTGCCGCGTGATCCGGTCGGCCACATCGGCGCTGGCGGATCGGAACTTCGCCCCCAGGCTCTCCTGCGTCGTCGACCACAGCACATCGCCGTCGCGCGCGACGATGCGCACGCTGGCCGACGCTTCATGCTTGCGCTCCTGGATCCGCATGCTTTCGCTTTCGTTCACGCCCGCGCCCAGCGCGCCATACGCCCGGTTGCGCACGCTCGTGCCGCGGCCCCCGGAGGCGTTGGCCCGTGCTCCCACGGCCTCGCCCGACTGGAATACGTCGGTGAACACGAGATCCTCGGCTGAGCCCCGCAGAACGGCGTCGGCGCGGTCGGGATTCTCCGTGATCAGAAACAGCCCGCTGCGTTGGAGGCTCGCGATCACCATGTCGCGGATCTGCGCCGCCCCTTCGCCGCCGCCGAAGCGGTCCACGAAAAGCCGGCGCACGCGCAGCAGGCGCGCGCCCGGGTCCTCCCCGGCCTGCTGCCAGGCAGGCCAGAGGAGCAAGGCCAGCGCCACTGCCGTCCAGCTCATCCCTTGCCCGCCTTTCTGGCCTCTTCATCCATGTAGGTGACGCGCAGCCCGGTGCGCGCCTCCAGGCTCACCAGCACGGCCCGGATAGCGTTCTTGTCCACGCGCAGCAGCACGGCTTCCTGCCGGCCGTCCTCGGTCTGGTATCCGATGGCGAGATAGTGCGCGCGCTTCTTGCTCAGGATCATCATGGGCGAGATCAGGATCGCTTCCAGCACCCGCCGGTCCACCCGCTGGCCGTACTCCAGCAGATTGATCCGTTCATAGGGGATCCTCAGCGCGCTGCGGCGGGTCTCGAACACGAGCGAGACAGGATCCGCCGCCGACAGCCGGCCCTTGGCGCCGGTTTCGATCGCCTCCAGCGTGCCCCCGGCATACTCGGCTGCCGCGCCGCGGCCGCCGCCCGCAGCCGCCGCCATCCCGGCCGCCAGCATCCAGACGAAGACACGCCTGCCCATCGCAGTCCGTTATCTAGTGCCGCCCCGCGGCCGGGATTCTCACGCGAAATCGCGGGTTTGCCCCCGCTTGTCTGACCGGCAGGCGGCGTGGAACAATCAGACAAAACCCGTTCGAGCGGCGCAACGGCGCCGCAGAAGGCCAATCCCGTGTCACTTGTCGATCTTCGCCCGCCGGCGACGCCGGCCAACCGCACCATTCTGCTGCATCCGGACGATTCGGTGGCCGTGGCGAGGCTGCCCCTCCATCCCGGCGACGTCATCGTGGTGGCAGGCAGGGAAATTGCACTGCGGCAGCCCGTCCCCGCAGGACACAAGGTCGCCGTCCGCCCCGCTTCGCCGGGCGACAACGTCTTGCGCTACGGCCAGGTGATCGGCCGGGCTTCGGCAGCCATCGAACCAGGCGATCACGTCCATCTGCACAACCTTGCTTTCGACGAAGGAATGCGCGAGTACCGCTTCCCCGCCGAGCCGCGCGTCCTGCCGCCGCCTCCGGACGAAGTGCCGGTGTTTCCAGGGTATCTCCGCCCCGACGGGCGCGCGGGCACGCGGAACTACATCGCCGTGGCCGCGGCCAGCAACTGCTCCTCCCACGCCGCCGAACTCGTGGCCGGGCAATTCCGCGGCCGGCCGCTGCCGGAAGGCGTGGACGGGGTCGTCGCCTTCTCCCACGCCGATGGCTGCGGGCATTCGATCGGCCCCGACACCGAACAACTCCACCGTGTGCTGCGGGGCGTGATCGACCATCCGAACGTCGCCGGGGCGGTGATCCTCGGTCTGGGGTGCGAGATCAACCAGATCGACCGGTATCTGGAAGAACTGCCTCGGGAGTTGCTCGAGGGCTTCACGCTCCAGGAGTCGGGCGGCACTCCTGCCACCGTGGAAGCGGGCGTGCGGGCCGTCGAGCGGCACATCGAGCGCGCCGCCGCCATGCGCCGCCAACCGCTGCCGGCTTCGAAAATCGTGCTCGGGCTGAATTGTGGCGGCTCGGACTCCTTCAGCGGCATCACGGCCAACCCGGCGCTGGGCGTCTGTTCGGATCTGCTCGCCCGCTGCCGCGGCGCCGCAGTGCTGGCGGAGACGCCCGAGATTTTCGGCGCCGAACACCTGCTGGTCGAGCGGGCCGCCAGCCGCGAAGTGGCAGAAAAGCTTCTGCAAATGGTGGCGTCTTACAAGGAATATCTATCGCGTTTTGGCGGATCCTTTGACGATAATCCATCGCCTGGAAACAAGGAAGGCGGCCTGACAACAATTCTGGAAAAATCGCTGGGCGCTGTGGCGAAAGGAGGGACGCTTCCCTTGATGGAGGTGGTCGATTACGGCGAGCGCGTGAACGGCCCGGGACTGGTATTCATGAACACGCCCGGCTATGACCCCGTCTCCCTTTCCGGCCTCGCCGCCGGCGGGGTCAACGTGATCGCCTTCACCACGGGCCGGGGCTCGGCCATCGGCTTTCCTACGATTCCGGTCATCAAGATCGCCTCCAACACGGCCGCGTTCCGCCGCATGCGCTCCAACATGGATCTCGATGCCGGCCCTGTGGCCGAAGGAGAGGCCACCGTGGAGGACGTGGGGCGCCGGATCTTCGAGCTCGTCCTTGAGACTGCCTCGGGACGCCGCACGGCCAGCGAAACGCACGGCCATCGCGAATTTGTGCCCTGGCGCATCGGCCCGGTCCTGTGACAGCTCCGGGCCGGCGCAAGGAGGTTGCACCAATATGCCAATCCTTGACCTTTTCCGTCTCGACGGCAGGCTGGCCCTGGTCACCGGCTGCCGCCGCGGAATCGGATTCGCCATTGCCGAAGCGCTGGCCGAAGCCGGCGCCGATATTGCGGGAGTCAGCCGCTCGCTCGAAGACGGCGGCGGGGAGATCGGGGCGCGGGTGCGCGCGCTCGGAAGGAGGTTCTTTCCTTACCGCTGCGATCTGGCCGACCGCGCCGCGCTGAGCGAACTGCTGGCGCGGCTCGCCGCCGAGCTGCCTCCCGTCGACATTCTGATCAACAACGCCGGCTCCATTCTGCGCGCGCCTGCCGTGGCCCATTCCGACGAAGCGTGGGACTCGATTCTCGCCACGAATCTCACTGCGCCTTGGAGGCTCGCCCGGGAAATCGGGCGCACGATGGTCGAGCGCCGTTCGGGCAAGATCCTCTTTATCGCCTCGCTGCTTTCCTTTCAGGGAGGCATACTCGTGCCCTCTTACGCTGCCAGCAAAGGGGGCGTCGCGCAGCTGGTGAAGGCGCTGGCCAACGAATGGGCGCCTTTCGGCGTTTGCGTCAACGCGATTGCGCCCGGCTATATCGCCACCGACAACACGGCCGCCCTGCGGGAAGACCCCGCGCGCGGCCCCGCCATCCTGTCCCGCATCCCGGCGGGAAGGTGGGGCGAGCCTGCGGATCTGGCCGGGGCCGCTGTCTTCCTTGCCTCGCGCGCCTCCGATTATGTCCACGGCGCGATCGTCGTCGTCGACGGCGGGTGGCTGGGCCGCTGAGGGCTCGCGTTCGATATGATGCTTTCTCGCTGGTGGCGCGCTATGGCCAGGATCACACGCCGTCTTTTTGCGGGCGCCGCTGCCGCCGCGCCCGCCGCCCTCGCCCAGGTTCCGCCCATGAACCCTCTGCCGCGATGGCGCGGCTTCAACCTGCTCGACCTGTTTCAGGCTCTGCCGCTCAAGCCGGAGGCCGCCCCGAAACCGGTGACCGAGGACGAACTGCGCTGGATCCGGGACTGGGGATTCAACTTCCTGCGCATCCCCATGGATTACTGGTTTTGGATCGATTCAGGCTGGAAAACCACGCGCCGTTTGCTGCCTGACGAGACGTTCCAGATCCGCGAGGCCGCGCTGGAACCTGTCGACCGCCTCGTCACCTTGGGCCAGAAATACGGCCTGCATATTTCCCTGAATTTCCACCGTGCTCCCGGCTACTGCATCAACAATACTGCACGGGAGCCCTTCAGCCTCTGGTCGGACCCGCGCGCCGAAGAGGCGTTCGCCTATCACTGGACGTTCTTCGCGAGGCGCTACCGGGGCGTCCCGGATTACGCCCTCAGCTTCAACCTGCTGAACGAAGCCCCGGCGCCGCGCGAGGGCTACATGGACCGCGAGGATTACGTTCGCGTCATGCTGCGCGCCGTCAATGCCATTCGCGCCATCAGCCCCTCGCGCACGATTCTGATCGATGGCCTGCGCGTGGGCAACGAGGTCGTCTACGAGATGATCTGGACCGGCGTGGCCCAATCCGTGCATGCCTACACGCCGGCGCGCGTCTCCCATTACCGCGCCTCGTGGGTGGACCGCAAGCTCGATTTCCCCGATCCCGACTGGCCGCTGCGCAAGGAGGACGGCACGGTCGAATTCGGGCGCGAGGATCTGGAGAAGCTTTACGCGCCCTGGGGGGAGCTCGTGCGGAAAGGGATCGGAGTGCATTGCGGCGAGGCGGGCTGCTACAACCGCACGCCGCACCGCGTGTTCCTGGCCTGGATGGAGGACGTGCTCGACATCCTCCAGGTCCACGGCATCGGTTGGGCGCTGTGGAACTTCCGCGGGCCCTTCGGGATGCTGGACAGCGGCCGCGCCGATGCCGATTATGCCGGCTGGCACGGCCACAAGCTCGACCGCAAGCTCCTGGAACTGCTCCAGCGGTACTGAGCCGTCGGCGCCTTCGAACCCAGCCTAACGCCCGAGGAAGATCTGTGTGGCGCAAGCCCTGTTTCCGAGCGCCGTGATCCCTACGCCGCTCCATTCGAAGGGTCCCTCGATGGCGCGCCGGTGGCCCTCGCTTGTGAGCCAAGCCGTGACCGCCTTGTCCGCAACAAACGGCCCGTTCGCCAGCAGGAAGACGTTTTCCCCTGCCGTCCGCGCCCCGGTGGCGCGGCGAAGGCGCGCTGCGCGCTGGGCGAACCCCGCATGCGGCGCGGACGACTTTCCTTCCAGCACGCGGCTGCAGTGCCGTCTTGCTTCGTGCGCGGCCGCCTCATTCCAGACGAGAGCGCCAAGACCCTCAGCCATGCGGTGACGGTTCACCTGCTCCAATACCTGTTGTTCGGCGCCGGCGAGCACCGCCATCGTCAAGAGACTCCACACAAGCATAGGTTTCCACTGGCCACTCACCGGTTCGCCCCGGTCAGGCGACGGCCCTCCATCCGCCATCGGCGGAAAACGCCCCCCGCTTTATGGACAGCCCGAGGACTCCGGCCCAGCGAGGGGAAGACGAGGGGCGGACTCACCGCACGCCACCACATCTACTTGTAACACGAGACGCACGCCTTTACCCGGGAGATGCGCCGTGAGAGACTCTCCGCGGAGGCTCTTTCCCCGAGGCCCGGGTTCGCATGGCTGCATTCGGGAAACTGAATGTGAGCAGATTCTGCGGCAGCCCGCCGAAGTCGCGGCATCCAGAAATGATCCCGGGCACCCGAGACAGATTGCAAGGGGATTTCCGCAAGCATCTCCATACTTGTCCGGCTTGACTTCGTTTGGCAGTTGCACTAATAATATGTTGCCCGGTGGTGCCGATGGAACTACCGAAATATTGTGAAGACCGGGTATTTCGAATATCTGCGCCAAAAGGAGTGTGATCAATGGGACTGTTGCAATCACTGGATGAAGGCCGGATTGGCGGGGTGATCCTGTTGTTTTGCATCTTTTTGATGATCTCATTGTATGCCTTCTCTGCTGGCCGCCCACGGGCGCTTCTGAGGGGCCTTTTCGGGACTCTGATGGACCTGCTGGTGGCTCCCTTCGCATACGTCAAATATGCAGTCTTCCGTCTCTCGCAGGAGGGAGGGAAAAGCGTTCGCATCGACGTCGCCGATCCGCAGTTCCTTCTCCGCACCATGATCCGGATCCAGCTGGCAGTCCTGTTTCTGTCGCTGTCTGTGATTGGAGCCTTCGGACTTCTGCTGGTTGTGGATGCAAGCGTGCCTGAGGAAGTGGGGCAGGCGCGCCAGCAGGCAGTGGCGCAACTGGCTGAATTGCGAACCGGGCAGCTGCCCTCCCTGGAGCGGGAGCTGCAGGAATTGAACAACAAGCTCACGGACAGCCGCACGATCGAAAACGAGTTGCGGGCGAAACGGTCGGCGGCAGCCGCCCTGGAAGCCCAGGTGTCCGCATTGCATTCCAACCTGCTTTCCAGCGACTCGGGCGACCATTTCCCTTCGATTGACAGGTTTCTCAGATTGAACGGGGCCAGGATGCGCTCCAGCCAGGGGCGCAGCCAGATTCGGGAGGCGATCGAAAGCTACCTGAGGCAGTCCCCGACTTCCGAGGAATTCGACAGTGCTGTTGCCAAGTATCTGGATCTCGTGTTTCAGAAAGCAGAGAGGGAAGCGGAGATCGAGACTCTGCTGGCCGCCAACTCCCGGGAGGCTCTCAAGCAGAGGCAAGCCGGACTGCAGGAAGAGCTTGCGGAAACGAGAAAGCAGATCCAGAAGCTTGAGCGGGAGGCGTCGTGGTTGCGGCTCGTGGAGAACATCTCGGGCTGGCGCCTTGCTCTCGCCTTCCTGCTGCTGCTGGCGGGAGTCTGGGTCGTGCTCTGGCTGGGCGGGCTCAGCATCGAATATGCGGAGATCGTGATCGACATCGCCACAAATCTCCGCAGGCTGCGCCGCGTGGCAGAGGGATCCCCCCGGGGCACCGTCATTCAACCCCCGCTGGCCGAGGGGCAGCCGTAGGACGGAATGTTCCGCGGCGGGCAGCCCTTCCCGACATCCAGCCTTCCGGCGTGACCGCAGGAAATCGGAAGGCGCAGTTTCCGGAGTGGCGCCGGCCTCTTCCGGGCGTGCGTGTCAGCCGACAGCAGAAGATGCGGGAGCCGGGAAATCCCGCCGGCCCCCTTGGGTTCCCGGGCCGGTTCGGCTATTCCAGCCGCTCCGGCTCCAGGCGGATGTTGTTCTCCCCTGCAGCCTTCTTCTCCGCGTAGCGGCGCACCCAGTCCTGCCAGCGCTTGCCCGCTGCCATGTCGCGGCCGCTGAAGGCGATGCCGGCAATGTCCGAATAGCGAAGCGAAAGCTTCTGCGAGCTGCCGGCGGGAATCAGGCGGATCACGCTCTCGTCCAGGCCCGCCCGTGCGCGGCGGTCGAAGAGATACCCTTCGACTCTTGCGCCGTTCTTCAACAGCAGCGTGACGTCGCCCCGGTAGTCGAAGGCCGCCTCGATGCCTTCACGAAGATCCGCCTCGCTGTCCGCCATCCAGACCACGCCCTGCGCGGCGGAGCGCTCAGCCGTGTTCATGAGATCCTCTCGCGGCTCGTGCCGCCGATCTGCACCAGCTCCCAGGGATGCGGCTGCGGCTCAAGCCGCTCGAGTTCTTCCGCGGCAGCCGGATCCTCGTACCTTGCGAACGTCGCCCGGATGGTTTCGAGGAAACCGCGCCAGCTCCGGAACGTATGGTGAACGGCGGTGGCTTCGTGGCCGCTGTGCATCATGCAGTTGGCGCATTTCGGGTTGCCGCTCTCAGGTCCGTAGCGCGACCAGTCCGTCTCTTCGATCAGCTCGCGAAACGTTTCCGCGTAACCGTCTTGCTGCACATAGCAGGGGCGCTGCCAGCCGAACAGATTATAGGTCGGCATGCCCCAGGGCGTGCAGGTGAACTCCCGCAGCCCCATCAGAAATTCCATGAACAGCGGCGAGAGGTTGAACACCCATCGCTTTTTCCGGTTGGAAAGAATCAGCCGGAACAGCTTCTTCGTGCGCTCCCGGGCGAGCCATTGCTCCTGGTTCGGCGCCTTTTCATAGGCGTAGCCGGGCGACAGCATCATGCCTTCCACGCCAAGATCCATCATCTCGTCGAAGAAGGCGCGCACGCTGCGGGGATCGGCGCCGTCGAACAAAGTCGTGTTCGTGGTGACGCGGAAGCCGCGGCGCACGGCTTCACGCACCGCCTCGACGGCGATCTCGTAGCCGCCCTCGCGGCAAACCGAAAAATCGTGGTGCTCTTTCTGCCCGTCCAGGTGCACGGAAAACGAGAGGTATTTGCTCGGGCGGAACAGCGGGAGCTTCTCTGTCAGCAGCAGCGCGTTCGTGCAGAGGTAGACATACTTCCTGCGCGCCACCAGCCCTTCGACGATCTCGTGGATCTGCGGATGCAACAGCGGTTCGCCGCCGGGGATGCTGACGATGGGAGCGCCGCATTCCTCCACGGCGCGGAAGCACTCCTCGGGAGTGAGCTGTTGCTTCAGGATATGGTGCGGATACTGGATCTTGCCGCAGCCGGCGCACGCCAGGTTGCAGCGAAAGAGCGGCTCGAGCATCAACACCAGCGGGTAGCGCTCGCGCCCGCGAAGCCGCTGCTTGAGGACATACGCGGCCACGGTCCACATCTGCGATATCGGGATGGCCATAGGCGGCAGCCGGGCCCCAGGAAGAACAAAGCCCTTGTCGATTTGTAGCATCCGGCGCGAGGCGGTGTCAAAGTTGGCCGATTGCCTCCCCACGCGGCGCAGCCCCCTGACCAGGGCATTTCGAATGCCGCGGGCGGGTCAAACGGTCCACTGAATCAGCCCCGGCCATTTCATTTGCGGGAGCGCGCCTCCCTCCGCCGGGGCAGGCGCCGCCCGAAGCCGCGGCGGGCGCCTCTCGCAAGCGACGCCCGCCGTTGCCTTCATCCAGCCGGTTTCAGAGACACGTTTCAGAAGCCGCGGACCACGACGTTGGTCTTGCGTTTCACCGTGGCGCCGGTATACAGGTTGCGCAACGTGAGCAGCCCGTACACTTCATCGGTGCCCCAGTCTTCGTCCAGCAGGCTGACGCCGACCGTCACATCGAAGGTCACTTTTTCCCTTGCCGTCGGCGTGGCATCCGGGAAAATCTTGCTCCCGTAGCTATAGAGGAAATCATCCGGGTTCAGCCACATCCCCAGGTCCTCGCCCCACAGCGAGCAGTGCAGCACGAACCGCAGCCCCTCCTTCAATTCGTTCATCTCATAGGCGGTGAAAATTACCTCGCACGTGACGACGCACCGGGCGGTTTTCTTCGCCTGGTCGACGCTGATATTCAGTTTCGGATTCACCAAGGTTGCCATGTTTTTCCTCCTGAAGTGAGACACGGATCCGCCGTAGCGCCCGCCGGCCGCTTCAAGAGGCGAATGCGGAGCATGGGCGCGGCGAACTGCTCAGGGCGGAATCCGGGCCTCCGATGCGGGATCCCGCCTCACCCCTCGCGGCCATCCCTGTTGCTACGCGGCCTGCACGAAATACCACGCGGGCCGAAATCCTTGCCTGTTGGTGTTATACGCGAAAAGCGCTTTAATAAGCAAACAAATTAATTGCCTATTCGGAAATGGAACTTTGGTTTTTCTGGCTCGGGCGATTTCCCGGCTCCGGAATTCTCCGTCTGTTCTCCGGCGATTCAATGCGGAAAACGCCGCTGTGAGCCGCACGCGCAGCGCAAGGGAGGAAGCGAAGGGCCCACGCAAGCCCCGGCCCGCCGGCGTCGTGACGGGGTGCGCGAAGCGTTGCGGCGCGGCAGGACGCGACGGAGCGGCGGGGCCAAGGGCCAGGCGCGGTTCAGGCGGAAGGCGCCGAGTGTTTCCGGCAGAGGGAGCGCAGTTGCGCCAGCAGGCGCGGAACAGCCGTGGGAGCCGGCTCCTTGGCCTCGTATTCGAGCGACAGGTATCCCTTGTATCCGCCGCTGGCGACGAGTTGGACCACGCGGTTCCAGTCCTGCGGTCCGCGCTTGCCGTCTTCATGCACCATCTCGGACTTCACCTGCACGTTGACGGCGTGAGGGAGGCACATCTCCATCTGACGGTAGGGGTTCTCGGTGAAATTCCCGGTGTCGAGATTGATGCCGACCCACGGGGAACCCGTCTTGCGGACGATTTCAAGAATGCGATCCGCGCGCGTGGTGATGCCGCCGTGGTTTTCGAGACCGAGGATCACTCCCTGCGAGCCAGCGTATTCGGCTCCCCGCTGAAGGCACTCCACCACCCAGGGGACAGCCTGCTCCTCGGTGATGCCGCCGCGCAGGTAGCCTCCGAACACGCGAATGTGCCCGGCACCGAGCGCCGAGGCGACGTCCACCCAGCGGCGGATGTTGTCCACCTCCGCATTGCGGTCCTTCGGTTCGGCGCGGGTCAGTTCCGTGCGGACGGCGATCGAGTAGATCTGAATGCCGCAACGGTAGGCCAGCCGCCGCAAAGAGTGCAGCCACTGGCGCTCCGTGGAGGGGACCCAATAGACGGTCATGTCCAGCCCGTCGATGTCCCATTCCACGCAGGAACGCACCAGGTCCTCGTAGGTCATCGTTTTCTTCTGCAATTCCTGGCGGAAGGAATAGGCGCAGAGCGCGGGCTTGAGGCGCGCCCGCTTCGGAAGCGAGTCCGGGGGCTGGGCGGAAGCAAACGTGGCGGGTGCAGCCACGGAAGCGGCGAGGAAGGAACGGCGGTTCATGGCTTCGATGCTATCGCAAGCGGAGAACGGCCGCGGAACGTGGGCGGGGCGGGGAATCCGACCAACTCGGCGATCATCGGGGCAAGGTCGATGATGCGGAATTCGGGCCACAAGACGCCACGGGGGATGCGCGGTCCAGCGGCGATGCAGATGGCCTGCATGTCGCGGCGCGTGGGGAGGAAGCCGTGCATGCCTCGCGGGCGCACGTCTGAAACCAGCGCTTCGGAAGGGCGGGATGAGGCGCCGTAGCCGGGCGCGAAGTCGAAATACAGATCGCCGCCCGCGGGTCCGCCGATGCCGAGCCGCTCGCCCTCCTTTTCCGGCGTGAAGAACGAGACGATGCCGGGCGCCGAGGCCAGCGCGCGGCGCGCCTGTTCGATCACGGCGCCGCGCTCGCCGGGCGAAACCTGTCCCTGCTTCCAGTCTGTCGTGTTGACCAGGACCGAATGGTACAGGTACACGGCCTTCGAATCGAGTTCCGCCCGCTCGAGCACGGCGGGCACGGCGACGAGGCGGGACACGGGCGCCATGCCGTGATCGGACACCCACAGCAGGTGGTCCTTGTTCCTGTCGCTGGCCAGGCGCGCGAATTCCGCAGCGCCACGGTCGATGGCGATATACGCCCAGCGGCGCCAGCGCCGCGCCTGATCGTCGCCGGCGCGAGCCGCGGGCAGCCACATATGGTCGATCTCGTCCGGGAACGGCAGGTAGCTCTGCATCAGGCGAGGGCGGAACTTGCGCTCGAGCCACGCGGCATGCCGCGTCATCTGGCGAATCACCAGCTCCATCGCCTCCAGGTATTCAACCGGCGAGATCAGCCCCTTGTCGAGCAGCGCCGTGGGGCCGTTGCCCAGGAAGCCGCCCGCCTCGCGGTAGATCTTCTCCAGCGGCACAGACGAGCCGAGTTCGTGCCACGGCGTCACATACAGCCGGAAGCCGCTCTCGCCAAGCTCGAACAGGCGGAAATAGAGAGCGGCGGGCACGCGTCCGTCGAGCATCAGCGCCTGGCTGAACCGGCGCGCCAGCGGGCGGCGGCGTGGCGGTTCGCTCTCGGCGGGCGCGTAGGGCACCGTGACCGCCTGTTTGCCGGATGTGAGCGAGACGCGGACGGACTTCTTTCCGGCGACGACGCGGAATTGAGCCGGGCCGTGCTCGAAGAGGTAAGATCCGTCGGGCAGCCGCTTGCCCGATTGCGGCGTCCACAGCGCGTGCGGCGCCAGCAGGCGCGTCTGGTAGCCGTTGACGACCACCGCGCCGGGAGCGGAGTTGAAGCGCGTGAGCGGGTAGCCCTGGGTGGGCTGGTGCGCCACTGACGGGATGCCGGCGCGGGCAGCCGCCACCCAGAAGGTTTCGGCGGCGAGTTGTTCGGCGCGGAAGCCGTTGCCGCGCTCCAGAGCCGTGTGTTCAGCCCGCGGCAGAACCGGCGGCGAGTTGGCCGTGATGTGGTTCACGTCCCCGTAACAGCCTGTCCACAACGCCGCGTGGGAGTTGGCCGTGGTGGAGGGGAAGGCGGGCTGGACTCCGCGGGAGGCGGCGCCGCGGCGGGCGGTGTCCTTGAGGACCGTCAGTTCCTCCGCAACAGGATCGTCAAAGAATGTTTCCGCACCCAGGCCATCGAAGGAGACGATTACCAGGCGCTGCGCGCCGAGCGGCAGCGCCCACAGGAGCGCAAGTGCCGGAATCAGCCGGCGCCGTGTTGTCTGAACCATGCAAGCATCCGTTTCCAGCCGTCCTCGGCGGCGTCCTTTCGGTAGCTGGGCCGGTAGTCAGCGTGGAAGCCGTGAGGGGCTGCGGGGTAGACGATGATTTCACCGGGTTTGCCGGCCTGTTTCAGCGCGGCGCGCATGCGCTCGACGTGCTCGACGGGAATTCCCTGGTCGGCTTCGCCGTAAAGGCCGAGCACCGGCGCCTTCAGATCCGCCACGACGTCGATGGGCGCCCTGGGCTGGAGTTCGGAGGGTTGCCGCGGAACCAGCTGCCCGTACCAGGCCACGCCGGCCTTCACCATGGGCTGGTGCGCTGCGTACAGCCAGACGATGCGCCCTCCCCAGCAGAACCCGGTGATGGCCAGCTTCTCCGCGCTGCCGCCGTTCCGGGACGCCCAGCGGGCGGCGGCGTCCAGGTCCGCCAGCACCTGCGCATCCGGCACTTGTCCGACGACTTTCCGGATGTCCTCGAAGTTCTGAAGGTTGTCCACGCGGCCCTGCCGCGCGTAGAGGTCGGGCGCGACCGCCAGATATCCGGCCTTGGCAAAGCGCCGGCAGACGTCCCTGATGTACTCATGCACGCCGAAGATCTCATGCACGACCAACGCCACCGGAAAGTTCGAACCGCGGGCGGGCATGGCGCGGTAGGCGGGCATCAGCCCGCCCTCGGCGGGGATCTTCACCTCGCCTGCCTCCAGCCCTTCCGTGCCGGTCGTGATCGTCTGCGCCGAGACCGGCTGCACAGCAAGCGCGAAGCCCGCCGTGAGGCTGGTGACAATGAAACCGCGCCGCGGGCTGGGTTCGGGATCGGGAAACAGGCTCTTTTCGTGGTCTCTCAGGTTCTGGTCGGACATGGCCCCTCTGTCACTTTGAAATCCCCCTGATTCTAACAGGCAGCCGGATGGTGCGGCGGGTCAGGTCGTCTGCTCGAGTTCGAGCGAGACCTGCTCCCATTCGGCCAGAGTCTGATCGAGCTCGCGCCGCCGTGCTTCCAGAAGCTCCATACGGCGGCGGTGCTCCTCGGCGTTCACGAAACTCAGCAGCGATTGCTCAATGGCGGCAATCTCCCCCTCGAGCTTCGCCGCCTGCTCTTCCAGTTCGGCGGCATGCTGTTCGAGCTGCCGGACCTTCATCGGATTCAGCCGGCGCGGGCGCGCGGAAGGTTCGGGCGCGGCGGCGGCGGTTTCCGGAGCTGCTTTCGGAGTCTCGCGCGCGGAGACGGGCGTCGCCACCGGCGATGCATGCGCAGGTGAGGCGCCTCCCTGTTTGCGGTACAGGTAGTCTTCGTAATTGCCCGGGTAGACGTTCACGCGTCCGCCCTCGATTTCAAAGACCCGCGTGGCGAGCTGGTCGATGAAATAACGGTCGTGGGAGACGAAGACCAGCGTGCCGGAATACGCCCGCAGCGCCTCCAGCAGCACGTCCTTGGCGCGCAGGTCGAGGTGGTTGGTGGGCTCGTCGAGCAGCATGAAGTTGGCCGGGTTGAGCAGCATGCGCGCCAGCGCGTAACGGTTGCGCTCGCCGCCGCTCAGCACGCGCACGCTCTTGAAGACGTCATCCTCGGTGAACAGAAAACAGCCGAGCAGCGTGCGCAGCCCGGTGACCGTCTTGCCGTTGGCGACGCTCATCAGGTCGTCAAGCAGGCGGGCGTCCGGATCGAGCGCCTTGTACTGATCCTGGGCGAAGTACTCCGGCTGCACGTTGTGACCGAGGCGGTACTCGCCCGATGTGAGCGGCTCCGCGCCGGCAAGCATGCGGATCAGCGTCGACTTGCCCGCGCCGTTGACGCCCACCAGAGCGATGCGCTCGCCGCGCTCGATGACGAAGTTCACATCGCGCAGCACCACTCGCGACCCGTAAGCCTTGGTCACGTTGACAAACTCGGCGACGATGCGCCCGGAGGGCTTGGGCTGCGGGAAGGAGAAGTGGATGGTCTGTTCCTCGGGCGGGATCTCGATGCGCTCGATCTTCTCGAGTTCCTTGATCCGCGACTGCACCTGCTTCGCCTTGGTCGCCTTGTAGCGGAACCGGTGGATGAACGCCTCCAGATGCTGGATGCGCTCCTGCTGGTTCCGCCAGGCAGCCAGCAACTGCTGGCGCCGCTCTTCCTTCTGCTTCAGGTAGGCTTCATAGCCGCCTGTGTAGAAGTGCAGCGACTTGTTCCAGAGTTCGGCGATCCGGCGCACCGTCACGTCCAGGAAATACCGGTCGTGCGAGATGAGGACGAAGGCATAGGGGTAGGAGCCCAGGTAGTCCTCGAGCCAGTTGCGCGCCTCGAGATCGAGGTGGTTGGTGGGCTCGTCGAGCAGGAGCAGGTTGGGTTGCTCGAGCAAGAGCTTCGCCAGCGCGATGCGCATCTGCCAGCCGCCGGAGAAGTGCTCGGTGCGGCGAGTCCAGTCCTCCTTCGGGAAGCCGAGGCCGGTGAGGACCATGCCCACCTTCGCCTCGAGCGCGTAGCCATCCATGTTGCGGAAGTGCGCCTCGAGCCACGAGTAGCGGCTGGAGGCAGCCTGGTACTCGGGATCCTCCGGCGGGAGCGCGGAGAGCCGTTCGAGCGTGCGTTCCATCTCCCGCTCCATCTCGCGGAGACGGTCGAAGACGGAGAGGCACTCTTCAAAGACAGTGCGCCCGGAAAGCTGGAGTCCGTCCTGCGGGAGGTAGCCGGCGGTGATCCCTTTCTGGACTATGGATTCGCCGGAGTCCAGGGTCTCCAGTCCGGCGAGGATCCGCATCAGCGTCGTCTTGCCGGAGCCGTTGGCGCCGACGAGCCCCACGCGGTCCTGTGGCGTGATGAGCCATTGGACGTCCTCGAACAGGACTTTCGGGCCGAAGCGCTTGCCGGCGCGGACGAGACTGATCATGGCTGGAAGTGTCTGGGGCGGTGGCGGAGAATGCGCCCTCCGCGCGCCTCGGTGAGCGCTCCGCCGTCGACCATGACGACGCCGTTGACGAGCACGAAATCGAAGCCCTCGCTGTATTGATGCGGCTGCGTGTAAGTGGCCTTGTCCTCGACGCGCGCCGGATCGAAAACGACGAGATCCGCGGCGAAGCCCTCCCGCACGAGACCCCGGTCGCGGAAGCCGAAAGTGCGCGCGGGGAGCGACGTCATGCGGCGGATGGCATCCTCCAGCGTGAGCACGCCCCGCTTGCGGACATACTCGGCCAGAACGCGCGCGTTGGTTCCATAGGAGCGCGGATGAGGCATGCCTTCGCCGAAGACGCGCACGCCGCCATCGCTGGCGATGGCCGTGTTCGGGTAGCGGAGGATGCGCTCGATGTCGATGTCGCTCATCGAGTGGTAGATCATCTGCGCGCCGCCGTTCAGCAGGATGTGGAAGATGGTCTCGATCTGGTTATCGAGCGAAGGCTCGAGACCGCGCAGGCGGGTGACCTCGACAAGGTTCTTGCCTTCCCAGGAGTGATCTTTCTCGAACCAGGCGACGATGGCGTAGGAGTAGTCGGGGTGGCCGAGGCTCTCGAGCCGCCGGCGCATTTCGGCGGCGATGCGGGAGCGGGTTTCGGGATTTGACAAACGCTCGCGCAGGGCGTCCGTGCCGCCGGCGAGCGCCCAGGCGGGCAGCGTAATGCCGAGATTGGTGGAGGAGTGATCGTAAGGATACTGATCGACGACGACGTCGACGCCGCGGCGGCGGTAGTCCTCCACCAGGGCGATGGACTTCTCGCTGAAGCCCCAGATACGGGGCGTGTCGATCTTGAAGTGCGAGATCTGGACGGGCATGCCGGCTTGCTCGCCGACGCGCGCGGCTTCGTGAATGGCTTCCAGAATCTGCGCGCCCTCGTCGCGCATATGGGACGCGTAGACGCCTTCGTAGGCCGCCGCGGACCTGGCCAGCTCCACCACCTCCTCCGTGGGCGCGTACGCGCCGGGGATGTAGATGAGGCCGGTGGAAAAGCCTGCCGCGCCCTGCGCCATGGCGGTGTGAACGAGCTCCTTCATTCGGGCGAGCTCTTCCGGCGTGGCGTGGCGGTTCTCCGTGCCCATCACCTGCCGGCGCACAGTGTTGTGGCCGATGAGGGTGGCGACGTTGACGCCGGTGCCGAGCTCTTCGAGGCGCGCGAACCAGCGCGCTACATCGGCGGTGGAGCCCCCGCAGTTGCCGGTGACGATGGTGGTGACGCCATCAAGCAGGTAGTTGTCCGCGCGCGGGACCTTTTCGATGGCGCCTTCGACGTGGGTGTGGACGTCGATAAAGCCGGGGGCGAGGACGCGGCCTGCGGCGTCGATGACGCGCTTGGCGGAAACGCCCTCCAGCCGTCCGATGGCGGCGATGCGGCCGTTCTGGATGGCCACGCTCGAGTGAAACCACGGGTTGCCCGTGCCGTCGATGACGCGGGCGTTGCGGATCAGGATGTCGTACTGGGCGAGGGCGGGAAACGCGGCGAGCGCAAAGAGGAGCGCGAGCCTCATTTCTGGAGCGTACCGCAGAAGAAGTCGAGCGCGCGGGCGATGAAAGCGCGCATGTCGCCGCGCTTCACGACGGCGTCGAGGAAGCCGTGCTGCAGGACGAATTCCGCCCGCTGGAAGCCTTCCGGCAGCTTCTGGCGGATGGTCTGCTCGATGACGCGCGGACCGGCGAAGCCGATGAGCGCGCCCGGTTCGGCGATGTTGAGGTCGCCGAGCATGGCGAAGCTGGCGGTGACCCCGCCGGTGGTCGGATCGGTGAGCACGCTGATAAAGGGAACGCGCGCTTCGTCGAGCCGCATCAGCATGGCGCTGATCTTGCCGAGCTGCATGAGGCTCACGGCGCCTTCCTGCATGCGCGCGCCGCCCGAGGCGGAGACGATGATGAGCGGATCGCGGCCCTGGATGGCGCGCTCGATGGCGCGGGTGATCACCTCGCCCACCACGGCGCCCATGGAGCCGCCGATGAACTTCAGTTCGAGCGAGCAGGCGTGCACGGTGCGCCCCTCGAGCCTGCCCGTGACGGAGACGATGGCGTCGCGCAAGCCCAATTCGCGCTGCATGGAGGCGAGGCGCTCCTTGTAAGGCTTTGAGTCGACGAACTCGAGCGGATCGGTGGAGACCAGATTCGCGTCGTGCTCTTCCCACGGCGGCTCCGCGTCGAGCAGGTACTGGAGGCGCGTGCGGGCGTCGATGCGGAAGTGGTAGCCGCACTTGGGACAGCAATGCAGGTTGTCCTCGATCTCCTTGCGCCAGACGATCTGGCGGCAAGAGTCGCACTTGATCCACAGGCCCTCGGTGCGGACATGCCGCCCCTCCCCGGAGGCCTTCTCGATTTTCTTCGCCTTGAACCAGTCCATGTCAGGCCCTTGCGGCCACCTCTCACCGTAACAGGATTGCGGCGATGGACTCAAGGGCGGCGGCGGGCGATACTGTGGGCGTGAAGCTGTGGCTGCTGTACGTGGGCAAGGCGCGGGACGCTCACGCGAATGCTCTGGCGCGGGAGTACATGAAGCGCAGCTCGCGGTACATGCAGTGCGAGATGAACGAGATCGATCCGCGCCGCTACGACCCGTTTGTCCGGCACGCCGCGGCGCGCAAGGTGTTGCTGGATCCGGCGGGCCGCGAGATGGATTCGCGCGAAGTGGCGGCTCTGGTGGCAGCGGCGGAGAGGGACGCGCGCGACCTCGTGTTCGTGGTCGGCGGGCATGACGGACACCCCGAAGAGTGGAAGAACAGGGCGGACCTCTTGCTTTCGCTGTCGCGGCTGACGATGCCGCACGAACTGGCGCGGGCGGTGCTGGCAGAGCAGATCTACCGGGCGTTGACGATGTTGCGCGGGCATCCGTATCCGCGCTGAGGGCGCGCTCATGCGCCGGAGCGGGAGGCCAGCCGCAGAATGTGGTCCGCTGCCGAGACGCCGCGGTAGAGCGCTTCCTCGAACAGAGACAGGCCGCTCAGGTCGCTGTTGGCGAAGACGAGCGAGCCCGCATGGCGCGCGCGCCGGGCGCGCTCGGGATGGAAGATCGTGCCCGGCGCGGGGCGGGGCATGGCGTGGCCGATCCGGAAGATATCCAGGCGCCGGACGCAGCGGCGGATGTCGGGATGGGCGCGCTCGAGGTCCGAGAGCACGATCTCCTTCCAGTACGCGTAGTCGCCGCCGAGCAGCAGGCGCCGCTGGTCGGCGGCGCGCCCGGAGGCCAGGGCCATGTACCAGGTCCAGACGGTTTCCGGCTGAAATGTTCTGACGCTCTGGTGCGTGGCGATGACGTAGCCGAGCGAGGGTGAGCCGTAGACGACGTTGTCCCAGGCGTAGTCCATGCCCCGGTTTTCCGGCCAGCGGTGCAGCGTGAGGTTGGCCACCACCCATGGCGCATAGGCGAAGGGCCAGCGCGGCGGGGGCGGGTCGAGAATCCAGGAGGCGAGCCAAGCCGGCGCGGCGAAGATGACGAAAGCGGCTTCGTACCGGGTGTCGCCGGCGATCACCTGCCAGCGCGGGCCCGCGCGCGTGACGGATCGCACCATGGCGCCCGTTCGGATGCGCGGGCCGGCGCGCTCCAGGAGCCGCTGCACCAGCCAGCCGTTTCCCTCGGGCCACGTCAACGGGCCGAGCTCGTGCGGCTCGCGCGCGGCGAAGTAGTGCAGTCCCGCCCACGCGGAAATGCCATCGAGGGCCGTGCCGTAATCGTCGCGCGTCGAGTAGTCGAGATACCAGCGCAGGTAGGGGGATGTGAAGCCGCGCTGATCGAGCCAATGGCTGAAGCTCGGCTGATCCAGCGCGCGAACGGCCGGCGACGATCGCGCCAGCCCCTCTTCCATGGGGATGCGGAAGGCGCCGGTCTGGCGGAGCTCGCCAATGATCTCATGAAACCGGCTGTACTGCCGGGCATCTTCGGGCGTGAGACCGACGGCGGGCTCGATCCCCTCCTGCCAGCGGCCGTGGAGGAAGAGCCGCTCGCGGGGCTCGTGGCAGAGGTGGCGCTCGTTCCAGGTTTCCCCATCCAGCAGCCCGAACTCGCGGCAAAGCTCGCGGGTCAGGGCTTGGCGCGGGTCCGGCACCGGCAGATAATGTGCGGCCCACGGAAAGGCGGAGACGTTGTTGTGGCCCCAGCGCGCGTTGCCTCCCGGCTGGCGCTCCATTTCGAGGAGCAGGAAGTCGCGGTATCCGCGCCGCTGCAGGTGCCACGCGGCGCAAAGCCCTGCGGCGCCGGCGCCGATGATGAGCGTCTCGATCCGCTCTGTACGGCGCGGGGCGGCGAAGCGGGCGTGGTCGCGAAGGCGGTGGCCAAGATCAGGCCCTTCGGTTTCAGACTCGAAGACGAAGCCGCCCTCGATGCGCGGCTCGGACTTCGGGAGGAGCCCCACTACAGCGGCGGCAAGGTCTCGGCGGCGGATCATCGCAGGATTTCGCGCCATTCGCGGTCGTAGGTGCGGACAAGAACCTGGTCGAAGAGGCGGTTGGGCTCGGCGGGCACAGGGGCGAGATCAGGCGGGAACTCGAACAGGGCGCGGATGTCGGAGGGAGTCAGAAAACGCAAGCCCGAGGGGAGGCGCTCCGGCGGGCGCCACTCGCCATGGGTGGCAAGTACGTAGCCCCACTCCCCGAAGGAAGGCACATAGGCATGATACGGATACGTGCGGAAACCGGCCGCCTTGAGCGTCTCGTGGATGCACCAGAAGGACTGGCGGGCGAACATGGGCGAGGTGGACTGCACGACGGCGGCGCCCCCGGCGGCCAGGGATCGCTTCAGCAGGCGGTAGAAGGCGGTGGTGTAGAGCTTGCCGAGCGAGTAGTTGTTGGGATCGGGGAAGTCAGCGGCGATGAAGTCGAATGACTCGCGCGAGGATTCGAGCCACGGGAAGGCATCGGCGTTGACGACGCGCACGCGCGGATCCTTCAGCGCGTTGCCGTTCAGTCCAGCCAACAGCGGATGCGTGGAGAACAGGCGCGTCATCTCGGGATCGAGATCGACCAGCGTGATGGACTCGATGGAAGGGTAGCGAAGAATCTCGCGCACGGCGAGCCCGTCGCCGCCGCCGAGAACCAGGGCGCGGCGGGGAGCAGCGATGGAAGCGAGTCCCGGATGGACCAACGCCTCGTGGTACCTGTACTCGTCGCGCGAGGAGAACTGGAGGTGTCCGCTGAGGTAAAGGCGGATGTCGTCCTTCCAGCGGGTGACGGCGATGCGCTGGTAGGGGGTGGAGCGGGCCAGGATCACCTCGTCGGCGTACAGGGCGGCGTCGGCTGTGTCGGTGATGCGGTCGCCAAGGGCAAGCCCCGCGCCGAGCAGGACGACCACCGCGGCGGCGGCTGCGCGCTGTACGAGCGGCTGCGGCAGGTGATGCCGGAAGATCCAGGTAGACCACAGCGCCACCAGAGCGTTGATCAGGCCGAAGAGCATGGCGCTGCGGACCAGCCCCAGCCTCGGGACGAGGAACAGGGGGAACAGGAGCGACGCGCCAAGCGCGCCGAGGTAGTCGAAGGTGAGCACGTTGGCCACCAGTTCGCGCAACTGGTAGCGCTCGCGCAGGATGCGCATGAGCAGCGGGATCTCCAGCCCCACCAGAACGCCTATGGCGAGCACAACCGCGTACAGCAGGAAACGGAAGCCCTGCGACCAGGCGAAGGCGAAGAACAGCAGCGTCGAGGAGAAGCCGCCGAGCAGCCCGACCATCAGCTCGATGGAGATGAACCGGGCTACCAGCGACCGCGTCAGGTAGCGCGACAGCCATGAGCCCACGCCCATGGCAAACAGGTAGGCGCCGATGACGGTGGAGAACTGAAGGATGCTGTCGCCGAGCAGATAGCTGGCGGCGGCGCCGGCGATGAGCTCGTAGACGAGGCCGCAGGCGGCGATCAGGAAGACGGACAGGAACAGGACGAACGCCATCGGCGTGCGGGCGGCGCTAGTGGACCGCGGCGGCGACGATGATGGCGATTCCGAGCGCCATGAATCCGGCGAAGATCGCCAGTGCGGTGTTGTGTTTCTCGATGATCTCCTTCCACAGATCGTAGGGCGTGATCTTGTCCCAGAGCATGAAGGAGACGACGAGGATTACGACGCCCAGTATGGCGAAGACCAGGGCGTTGAGCAGAGCCTCGAAGTGGACGATGGCAGTGTTCATGGGTCATTTCCCTCCAAACCAGCGGGGCAGCCAGGAATAGTGCGAGCGGTACACGCCCGGGTTTTCCCGGATCGACTTGGGCACGTTCTTGATCTCGGTGGCAGAGGTGGAGAACCAGCCCATGCGCCCGGCGCCGAAGCCGGAGCCGAGCACGAGCAGGCCATAAAGAAGGTAAGGCAGAGAGAGCTTCATTCGTCGTCGTCCTCCGAAGACGAGCCGAGAGCGACGCCATAGTCGCTCTCGGACCAGCGTGAGGTTTCGAACCCGATGGCGTGGACGGAATGCCGGATGGGCGCGATCAGCAGCAGCGGCAAAACCAGCAGCAGGATCCAGAGGCGCGGCACGTCGTTCTTCACGATGATCTCGTAATTCATGCTCATGCCGGCTGAAGAGCGGGCAGAGGACTGGGAATCCATCTCCGGTTCGATGCGCAGATAGTACGTCCCGGCGGGCACGCGCGCCAGCAGAGCGGAGTCCTTCCGGCTGCCTTCGCTCCAGGAGCCGTCGGAGTCGCGCCCGTGGTAATAACTGATCTCGCGTCCGAAGTCGAAGCCTTGCGCGCCGTCCTCGCGCAAGAGGGCCAGGTTGAAATACGCCCAGTTGTTGTCCAGATCGGTCCGGATCTCGACCTCGACGTTTCCGGTGCGAGGGATCTCGAACGTCTCCGTGACGAAAGATGTCTCGCCCGGCGAGCCGGACACGAACCGGAAGTTGCGGCGGAAGACCTCCCGGTTGCCTGCCGTGGCGACAGTGGCGGCGAGCAGCAGCCCCCAAAGGATCAACAGAACGACGAAAGTCCGCCACGATCTCCGGGTCTTCTCCACGTGCGGGTTTGGCTGGTTCAGATAGACGCCGTGGGCGGCGGGCGGCGCGCCCTTCAGGCCGAACGCCTTCCAGACCTCTTCGCCCTTGATGTACACGCCTTGCGACCAGTTGATCTCCTTCGCGTCGCGCTCGCTGGACAGCACGTGGGGCGGCGAGACATAGTCGCTGGCTTCCACTCTTTCACCGACGCGTACAGCCCACGGAAACTCGCCCATCACGAACGTGGTCTCCGCCTCAGCCGTTTGAAAGTGCGAGTAGACGCGCCCCTCGAAGGAGACGGCCTTGCGCCCTTTCCAGACGGCCGATGCCGGCAGGGCACGCAGCGTCTGGACAAGGTTCCAGTGGCCGTCATAGAAGGTGAGGTAGCGGAAGCCGGCCCAAGGGTTGAAAAGCAGGTACTCGTGCCAGCTGTAGGGAAGTCCGTCGACGAAGATGGTGCGGACCTGGAAGCCGATGGCCTCCCACGTCTTGCCCTGGAGCTTCCCGCGCGAGCCCAGCGGCAGCACCGGGCGCTCGCGCTGGACGTGATCGAAATGCTGGAGGATCTGCAGCGACGGCGTGGAGGTGTCGATCACCGTCAGGCACTGGACGCAGACGGCGCTGCGCGTGTGGGCGAAGCCGTGCAGTTCGATCCTTCCGCCGCAATTCGGGCAGGAGATGGGCGCGGGCGCGGGAACGCGGTTCTGCGTCACCATCCTTCAAACTCCCTGAGGTTGGACAGGCGCAGTTCGTCAAAACTGACGAAGCGCCCGGCAAAAAGCAGCGGGGGCGTCCCGGAATAGTCGAGGGTGGCGAAGCGCGCGTCGGAGGTGCGCAGGTCGGCGGTGAGGAACTCGGAGCGGTCCGTGGTCGTGAAGGGCAGTTCCCCTTCGAACCCGATGTAGCGGACCGGCGTGAGGTGGGTGATGTGGAAGGGCACGCCGGAGATCCGGAGCATCTGACCCGGGCGGATCTGCTCCGGGTGTGGCAACGGCTTTGGCGGGGCTGCCAGGAAGCTGACCGCGTATTCGGCTTGCGCATCGGACAGCCAGCCGCTGGACTGATCGTTGAACAGGATGTGCCACTCGTTCCAGCCGCCCTGCTCCCACTCGTAGCGGATACGCCCGATGACGGTGAAGCGGCGGTTGTCGTAAATGCCCTCGGTGAACAGCTGGATGGGGCTCGCGTCCGGCGGCAGGTCGGCGACGATGCCCACCTTCTCCAGATCCACGTCATGGCGGACGAGGATCGAGTGGCAATACGGGCAGGCGGTCTGCACGGCGCTCGACCAGGCGAATTGCACAGGCGCGCCGCAGGAAGGGCAGTTCGCGGTGCGTCTCACGGCAGGCTCCTTTCCAGCAGCCGGACCTGCACCGTCTGCGCGCCGAAGCGGCTGCGGAGTTCGCCCTCGAAGTCCCACGCGGGGCGGGGGCGGCAGCAATACAGGTTCAACGCGAGGAAGCCGTGCTCGGGCCAGGTGTGGATGGTGAGGTGGGACTCTGAAAGCAGGATCACTCCGGTCACGCCGCCGCCTCCGGGGAAGCGCCGCCAGACGGCCGGCGCGACGGGGTGCAGATCGAGTCCCTCGACCAGAGAGGCGAAGAGGGACTCGAGAGCGTCCTGAGAAGACAACGCTTCCGCACGGCATCCGCCGGCATCGACCACCCACTCACAGCCGGGCGTCATGGCGCTTTCAAGTCCCTTCCGTATCAGGCCTGGGGTTTGCCACACTCCGGGCAGAACTTGGCGGCGCGCGGGATCTGCTGCCCGCACTCCATGCAGAACTTGAGCGCTGCGGCAGCCGCGGCGCCTGCGCTTGCGGCAGCCGCCACCGGCGCGGCTGGGGCGGTTGGAGCAGCGGGAGGGGCGCCCGCCGGAGGCTGAGGCGCGGCAGGCGGCGGCGCCTGCGGAGGCTGCTGCGCCTGCGGATTCAACGACTGCGCGAAGACCTGTCCGAGTCCGACGCCGGCGCCGAGTCCGACGCCAAGCCCGGCAAGCCCGCCGCCTCCTTCATTGGCGGCGGCGATGGGCAGCGACTGGGCGGCCTGGAACTGCGTGTACTGCTGCATGTTGCCGATCATGTTCATGCCCACGCGCGTGTCGAGGAACTTCTGGAGCTCTTCCGGCAGCGACAGGTTCTCGACAGCGAACTGATCGAGAGCCACACCGAGTTCGGCGAACACGGGCGTCACGGTGGCCTTGATCCGCTCGCCCACCTCGAGGTAGTTGGCGGCCATGTCGAGGAAGGGCAAGCCGCTTTCGGCGAAAGCGTCGGAGATGTGGGAGACAATGATCTGGCGCAACTGAGGCTCGACTTCCGCCAGCGTGTATCGCTCGCCGAAGCCGCTCACCTTGGTGAGGAACAGCTTTGGGTTCTCGACGTGCCAGGAGTAGACGCCATAGCCGCGCAGGCGGATGGCGCCGAAGTCCTTGTCGCGGATCGTGACCGGCTGGGCGGTACCCCACCGCTGGCCGATCTGCTGCCGGGTGCTGAAGAAGTAGACGTCGCTCTTGAACGGGGACTGGAAGAGCTTGTCCCAGTTCATGAGGTTGGTCAGAACGGGCAGTGTCTGGGTGTTGAGCGTGTAAAGCCCGGGGCCGAAGATATCGGCGCAACGGCCTTCGTTGACGAACATCGCCGCCTGGGATTCGCGGACGGTGAGTTTGGCGCCGTTCTGGATCTCCATGTCCTGCATGGGATACCGGTAGGTGAGGACGCCCTCCTCCTGATCCGTCCACTGGATGACGTCGATGAACTGCTTCTTGATGAACGAGCGAATCTGGTCGCCCAGGGCCATGGGAACCTCCGTTCGCCCCAGTATACGGGATCCACGGCGTGAGTGTTCCGCAAATCGGAACGGGTGTGCGATGATCGAGGCGATGCGCCAGGTGATCACGGAGCGGGACGTTCCCCTGCAGGGGGCGTTCCGCGTGGAGAGGGGCGCGCTGTGGACTCCCTCTGCGCGCGACCTGGCGCGGGAGCGGGGCGTTGAAGTGATCGAGATGGCGCCGGAGGAGATGGCGGCGCTCGCCGAGCCGGAGCGGACCATCGCCGTGGGCGCGGATCACGGCGGCTTTGCAATGAAGGAGCGCCTGAAGCCGCTGCTGGAGGAACTGGGCTGGCGGGTGGAAGACGTAGGAGTTTTTGAGGAAAAGGCGGCTGACTATCCCGACATTGCGCACGAGGCGGCGCTGCGGGTGGTGGAGGGGCGGGCGGCGCTGGGGATCCTGGTGGATGGAGCCGGGATCGGCAGCGCCATGGCGGCGAACAAGGTTCCGGGGATTCGCGCAGCGCTGTGCTATGATAGGGCTTCCGCGCGGAACAGCCGCGAGCACAACCACGCCAACGTGCTCACTCTGGGCGGCCGGATGCTCACCTGGAGCCAGGCGGAGGAGATTGTGCGCACGTGGCTCGCCACGCCGTGCGGAGGCGGCCGGCACGCCGCCCGCGCCGCGAAAATTACGGAAATCGAACGGCGGTATTCATCGTGGAACCCGCGGAAATCGGAAGAATAGCGGCGGAAATTGCCGAGCAACTGATTGCGGGATCCGGCGAAACGCGCGGGCGTGAGGGGCTGAACCATTCTCCCGAGGTGTGCCCGGGCTGTGTACAGCGATGCGCGCAGATGTGCTCGCTGAAGACGAAGGCCATCGTCGAGGCGGGCGCAGACCGGGTATCGGCCAGCGAGCGGCTGACAAAAGTGGATCCGGCGCTGGCGCGGCTGATCGACCACACGATCCTGAAGCCGGAAGCGACGGCGGAGGACGTCCGCAAGGTGTGCCGCGAGGCGCGCGGTTACGGGTTCGCCAGCGTGTGTGTGAACCCCTACTGGGTGCCGCTGGCGGCGAAGGAACTGCAAGGCTCGGATGTGAAGGTGTGCACGGTGGTGGGCTTCCCGCTGGGCGCCACATCGACGGCGGCCAAGGTATGCGAGGCGGAACTGGCGCTGCGCGACGGAGCGCAGGAGATCGACATGGTGATGAATGTCGGGGCGCTGAAGGGGGGCGACTACGCCGCGGTCGAGGCCGACATCCGCCTGGTGGCGGAGACGTGCCACAAGCGCGGCGCGCTGCTGAAGGTGATCCTCGAGACGGCCTTGCTCGACGACGCCGAGAAGTCGATTGCCTGCGCCTTGGCCAAACTTGCCGGCGCGGACTTCGTGAAGACGTCCACCGGGTTCTCCAAACACGGCGCCACGGCGGCAGATGTGGCGCTGATGCGGCGCGTGGTGGGCGAGGCGATGGGCGTCAAGGCATCGGGTGGCATCCGCACGCTGGAGGACCTGAAGGCGATGACGGCGGCAGGGGCGACTCGTATCGGCGCCAGCGCCAGCGTCAAGATCGTGGAAGCGGCGGCACGGTAGGCGCCATGGAAGAGCCCCGCAGGAGCCGCGTCCGTTTCCGCGACCGCGCCGAATTGCTTGACTTCCTTCTGGAGGTCTCCTCCATTGCCAGCGAGACGCTGGACCTGAACGAGCTGATGGCCAGCGTCGCCGCCATCGTCCGGCAGGTGATCCCGCACGAGCTGTTCGCCATTCTCTTGTACAGCGAGCGCCGGCAGGGGCTGCGGATCCGCTACGCCTTGGGGCACCGCCGCGAGGTGGTCCAGAACCTGGTGGTGAAGCCGGGCGAAGGCATCACCGGCACTGCCGCAGCCACGCGCAAGCCCGTACTTGTCGGCAACGTGCTGGAGGACAGCCGCTACCTGAACGCCATGGACGCGGTGCGAAGCGAGCTGGCTGTGCCCATGGTGCTGCAGCAGAAGCTGGTGGGCGTGATCGACCTGCAATCGACCGCGCCCGACGCCTTCACGCAGCAGGACCGGGCGCTGTTGCAACTGATCGCCTCGCGCGTGGCGGCGGCGATAGAGAACGCGCGGCTGTACCGCAGGATCGAGCGCCAGAGCCGCACGCAACGCACGCTGGCGGCGATGGCGCAGGAGTTTTCGTCGATTCTCGACCTGGACCGGCTGCTGGAGAAGATCGCCCTGAACATCCGCCGCCTGATCAACTACGACGCCTTCATGGTGATGGTGGTGGACGAGGCGGCGGGCGTTCTGCGCAACCTCCACAGCCGGCGGTTCGACCAGACGGAGGCGCGGAAGGCGCTGCCGCTGGGGCAGGGAATCACGGGTGCAGCGGCGGCTTCAGGCCAACCCGTGCTGGCGCAGGACACGGCAGTCGACCCGCGGTATGTGGATTGGCACCCGGGCATCCGCAGCGAGGTGGCAGTGCCGCTGATCGCCAAGGACCGGGTGATTGGCGTGCTGGATCTGGAAAGCCGCCGCCTGGGGTATTTCAACGAAGACCACGTGCGGCTGCTGTCCCTGATCGCCCCATCGGTGGCGATCGCGATCGAGAATGCACGGCTCTATGACGAGCTGGCCAAGCGCGAGCGCGAGATTCAACAGGATCTTCAGGCGGCCCACAATCTCCAGTCCGTGCTGCTGCCGCAGACGCCGCCCCCGGTGCAGGGGCTGGAGGTGGGCATGCGGATGCGCCCGGCGCGGCTGGTGAGCGGGGACGTCTACGACTTTTTCGACTACGACGACGAGAGCATGATGATCGCCTTCGGCGACTCGAGCGGCAAGGGCGCTGCGGCGGCGCTCTACGGAGCGTTGTTCACCGGCATGCTGCGGGGCGCGGCGCCGAGGAGGCGGAGTCCGGCGCAACTGTTGCGCGCGCTGAATGACACGCTGATGGAGAGGCAGGTGCCGGCGCGCTATGTGTCGCTGCTGCTGTTGTTGTGGCGGGCGCGGCAGCGGGAGTTCGTAATGGCCAACGCCGGGTCGACGACGCCGCTGGTGTGCCGTGCTGGGCAGATCCTGCAGCCGCACGCGGCGGGTGTGCCGGTAGGTCTGCTGGAGGGAGTCGATTACGACGAAACGCACTTTGAGGCGCAGCCTGGAGATGTAGTGGTGCTCGTCAGCGATGGCGTGCAGGACCAGATGAACCCGTCGGGCGAGGAGTACGGGCGGAGGCGGCTACGGCGGTTCCTGGAGGCAAGTTGCGAAGCGCGGGCGCAGGAGATCGCGGACGGGATGATCGACGATCTGGAGCTGTTCCGCGAGGGGCGCGCCGTGCATGACGATCAAACGGTGATCGTGCTCAAGGTGGAGTGAGACTGGAGCGATGAGCGAAGCTTTCGAGTATCGCCGCGGCGCGCTGTATTGCGAGGGGGTAGCTCTGGACGAGGTGGCGGAGCGCGCGGGCACGCCCTGCTACGTCTATTCGGCTGGCGCGCTGCGGCAGGCTTACCGGACGCTGGAGGAGGGCCTGCAGGGGACGCCGCATCTGGTCTGCTTTGCCGTAAAAGCGAACGGAAATCTTGCTGTGCTGCGCCTTCTGGCGGAAGCCGGCGCGGGGTTTGACATCGTCAGCGGCGGTGAACTGTTCCGCGTGTCGCGCGCGGGCGCGGACCCTGCCAGGATCGTCTTCTCCGGCGTCGGCAAGACGCGCGAGGAGATCGAGGCTGCGCTGGAAGCGGGCATCCACTCGTTCAATTGCGAAAGCGAGGCGGAACTGCTCCTGCTGAGCTCGCTGGCGCAGCGGATGGGCAAGACCGCGCGGGCGGCGATCCGCGTCAACCCCGATGTGGACGCGGCCACGCATCCCTACATCTCCACGGGCCTGAAGCGCCACAAGTTCGGCATCGACATCGCGGAGGCGGAGGAACTGTACTTGCGCGCCGCCACCCTGCCGGGTCTGGCGCTGGAAGGGGCGAGCTGCCATATCGGCTCCCAGCTTCTGGACGTCGGGCCGCTCATCGAGGCGGCCGGGCGCATGGGAGCGCTGGTCGAACGGCTGCGGGGGAAGGGAATTGCCCTGCGCTTCCTCGACCTCGGCGGAGGTCTCGGCGTCCCTTACAGGAAGGGCGATCCGTGGCCCGAGGTGGGCGCCTATCTCGGGGCGGTGCGGGAGCTGGCCGAGAGGCTCGGCGTCGAGTTGCTGCTCGAGCCGGGCCGCTTCATCGCCGCGCCTGCCGGCGCGCTTCTGACCCGCGTGCTGTACCGGAAGGCGGGCGGGGGCAAGGAGTTCATGATCGTCGACGCCTCCATGACCGAGCTGATCCGCCCTGCCCTGTATGAGGCGCATCACGAAATGCTGCCGCTGCGTCAGGCGGCGCGGGGCCGCCTCACGGCGGACATTGTCGGCCCTGTCTGCGAGAGCAGCGACTTTCTGGCCGAGGAGCGCGAGATCGACAACCTTCTGCCGGGCGACTACCTGGCCGTGATGACCGCAGGCGCCTACGGGTTCGTCATGTCCTCCAACTACAACGCGCGGCCACGGCCCTGCGAAGTGCTGGTGGACGGAGACGCCTGGCGAATCGTGCGGCGGCGGGAGAGTCTCGAGGACCTCGTCCGCGGGGAAGAAGCCTGAGGCCGCCGTTCAGAGGATCTTGCGAAGGAACTCTTCGAGCTCCCTCATGTTCAGCTCGCCGGGAAACACACGCGCCTTCTTGCCTGAGCGGTCATAGACGACGGTGAAGGGCAGCCCTCCGGACCAGCGCGGGTCCACAAGCGAGATGAACTTCTCGTCGCTGTTGAAGTTCTTGATGAACGTGGGAGGCGGGACCTTGGCCTTGTCGAGGAACTCGGCCACCGTGCGCCGGTCGCTTTCCTCGTCGATGGCGACGGTGGCGAGTTCAAGGCCTTTGCTTCTGTACTTCGCCACCAGCGCAACCAGTTCCGGCATCTCCTTGCGGCAAGGCGCGCACCAGGTGGCCCAGAAGTTCACCAGCAGCACCTTGCCTTTGGCTGAGGCGACCAGCCGTGCGTAGCCGGACTCGTCCATCGGCCTAAGGTCCGCCGCGGGGACAAGTCCGGCTGTGAGAATCAGAAGGACGGGCAGCAGGCGTTTCACGTGCTCTTCTTCACCCGCTTGATGGTGCAGCCGAATGCCTTGGTCTGGGTCACCGGCAGCGGCTTGCCTTCCAGGGCGGCGTTCAAAACGTCCTTCAGGTACGTCTTGCTGACCTTGTCCGCCGGGCGCGAGTCATCAATGGCGCCGCGGTAGATGATCTCGGAATTCTTGCCGATCACAAATACGTGCGGAGTGAACTCCGCCGAGAACCGGTCCGCCTCGACGTTGTTCACGTCCTTCAGCACGCGGAACGGGAAGCCGTGCTTGCGCGCGTGCTCGGCGGCATCGGCGGAGGACTCGGTGGAGTTGGAGTTCAGGAACGCAAACTGCACGCCCTTGGCGCTGAACTCGTTGTAGAGAGCCTTCATGCGCTCGTTGTAGTCGTTCGAAATGGGGCATTGGGTCGAGATGAAGATCACCGTGGTGATCTTGCCGGCGGTCTGCATCTCAACCGGCTTGCCGTCCAGATCGGTGGCCTTGATGGACTCTACCTTCCCTGGCGCTCCCAGCATGGCCAGGGCGGCGATGGCGGCGAACATCGTCATGGCTTGCTCTCCTTTTCCTCTGACTTGGGTTGTTCCCGTTTCCGTTCCAGTTTCAGGTTCACGACGGCATCGAGCCGCGTGTCGAAGATGGTAAGAGTGCGCTTCGGACTCTGCATATCGTGAGAGTTCGCTATGAGCTCGTAATCAATGCTGGTGGAGAGGTTCTGAAACTGGTACTTGCCGTCCTCGTGTGTGATGAAGGAACGGATCTGAAGCGTCTTGAGGTTCTTCAGCTGCACCACGGCTCCCGCCGCGGGAGAGCCGTCAGGAAGCGTGACGACGCCGGAGACATTGCGGATGTTGGGGTCCCTGCCCTTTTCCTTCTTCTGGTTGGTCCACTGCAGCCCGGGGGCGAGCAGCGCAGCCAGCAACAGCAAGGGCAGGCAGAAACGTGGAAATTTCACTTCTCTTCGCTCCCGGCGGGCTTGAGCGTCAGATAGATGTCATGACGCTCCGGCCCGCCCGAAAGTTTCACCACGCGCTCCTCGGGCCGGTAACCTCGGGCGCGGGCGGTCACTCTGTACTCTCCCGGTTCCGGGGGAACCTGAAAAGCGAACTCGCCGCGTGCGTCGGTTTTCACGGTTGACCGCTTCGCCTTCTTCGCGCCGGGCGGCGAGACCGGTTGGATCTCCACCTCCGCGCCTGGAAACGCGAAACCGGGATCCCGGAACACGGTGCCGGCGATCACTGCCGGCTCCGGCTTCTGTTCCCCCAGCCCGGGGCGCACGACGCACAGGCAGAGAAAGAGAGCGAGGAGGCTACCGCCAGTCCTCTTCCTCCTCGTCCTCCTCATCCTCTTCTTCCTCCTCGTCGAAGTCCTCTTCGTCTTCGTCGAAGTCCTCGTCGAGGTCGAATTCGTCCTCTTCCGGTTCCAGTTCCAGCGGATCCAGGCCAGCGACCGTGAAACTCCGCCCGCACTCGTCGCAGAGGATGGTCTCACCCTCGTCGAGTTCGTCTTCTTCCACGTCGATGTCAGCGCCGCATTCGGGACATTCGATCATGACCGGTTCACCTCATCCCAATCCGGGGTGTTGGATGCGTTCAGTGTGAATTGTCGCCAAAGACGGGGAAGGAATGCAACGGGAAAATGCTACCGGGAGGCCATCCGGCGCTCCCTTTCCTGCCGCTCCTCCTCGGCGATGGCCAGGCTGTGCCGCTCCAGGTAGGCCGGTGGCACCGTGACCAGGACTTTGTCCATGTCCTCCCAGGTGGAGATCATGTGGCGAACGTGGCAGTTGGCGAGGTGGATCACCCAGGGGTCGGAGAGCGGGCGGCCGCGCCGCGCGGCCACTTCCAGCAGATCCGGATGGCGAAGGGCCACCACCAGTTCCCGCTTCTCATCGCCGCAGGAGATGTAGTACTTGCAGTCGATGGCGTCGGCGTGGCGGATCGAGATGGCGTTCTGCTGCCAGCGGAACTCGACGTTCCAGGTCCGGCCGAAGGGGTCGGCGACTTCAAAGTGCCTCAGATCCTGGCTCATGCTAACTACCATAGTAGCGAAGCAGGCGCCCGGCCCCGTGGCGGAGCGGCGCTACCAGCCGGCCAGGCCCTGGTGCCTCACATGCGAAAGAAACTCGTCCCGCGTTTCCTTGCGGCGGCGGAACTCGCCCAGCATGGCCGAAGACGTGGTGGAGGAGTGCTGCTTCTCGACGCCGCGCATCATCATGCAGAAGTGCCGCGCCTCGGTGATGACGGCCACGCCAAGCGGGTCGAGCACCTCCTGGATGCAGGCGGCGATCTGCTGCGTCATCCGCTCCTGCACCTGCAGCCTTCGCGCGAAGACGTCCACAAGCCGCGGGATCTTGCTCAGGCCGATGATCTTGTTCTTCGGGATGTAGGCGACGTGCGCCTTGCCATAGAACGGCAGCAGGTGGTGCTCGCAGAGGGAGAAGAACTCGATGTCCTTCACCACCACCATCTCGTCGCAGCGCTCGTTGAAAATGGCGCCGTTGACAATCTTGTGAATGTCGGCCGTGTAGCCGCTGGTGAGGAAGCGCAGCGCCTTCTCTGAGCGCATGGGCGTGGAGAGCAACCCCTCCCGGGAGGGATCTTCCCCCAGGGCGCGCAGGATTTCGCGCATATGCGCGGCGATGGCGCCCTCTTCGCGCTTGTGTTCAAGAACCTTGATGACGGCTTTCGAGGATGGCTTCATGGGGCTCTGCTTCCTGCCCGTCCTGTGCCGGGACGGACACTTCAAAGATGTTCCTCGGGGTCTCCCAGATTCTGAGCTTCACGATCCTCGCGCGGTGGCCCGCGAACCAGCGCGGCCACGCCTGCGCCAGGCGGCGGGCGGCCACTGCGGCGAGGTTCTCGGTGGTGGGAACCAGGGCGGCGAACTCCGCCAGATCGAGGTTCAGGTTGCGGCGGTCCACCTGATCCAGCCACACGCGCCTCACGAAGTGATCCAGCATTTCGAGCGGCACCAGGCGGCCGGTCGCCGGGTCCGTCTCGCCTTCCAGGATCAACTCCATCACATAGTCGTGCCCGTGGCCGAAAGGGTTGTTGCACTTGCCGAACACTTCGCGGTTGCGCTCGGCCGGCAGCAGGTCCGTGTGGAGCCGGTGGGCGGCCGAAAAGCGGTACCGCCGCCCCACGCGCACACGGGACAAGCTATGCTCAGCGGCCTTCATATTCGACGTAGAGATCCTCGGTCTCGTACAGACGGACGGTACGGATCCGCGCGGCGCCGCCGCGGAAGCGGGGCTCGAGTCTCCGCCAGATCTCGATGGCCAGATTCTCCGTGGTGGGCACCACGCGATCGAAAGGCGGCACCTCGTGATTCAGATGGCGGTGATCCATTGGCGCGATCACTTCTTCTTCGAGGATCGATTTCACCTGCTTGAGATCCACCACCATGCCGGTCACCGGGTCGGGCTCGCCCTCCAGCGTCACTTCCAGGACGAAATTGTGCCCGTGCCCGCGCGGGCTGGCTTCCTCCCCGTAAACGGCGCGGTTCTCCGCCTCCGCCCAGTCCGGACGGCGGCAGGCGTGGGATGCCGAGAATTCCACGCGCCGGGTGATCCACATAACGGTTCCAGTAGGGGTAGATGCAGAGGTCTCGACCCTCGATACAATTATAGTTTCCACCCCATGACCAACCCGAAGCTGATGGTGTCCATTCAGACCGCCGCCGCCGCCATCCTGGTGGCGCTGTGCTTCATCGTGGCGGACTCGCTGCGGGAGAAGGTGGTGGCGGTCGGCGACCGCGCGCCCTCATTCTCCATCCTGACCGACGACGGGCGGCAGATCTCGACCTCGGAGTTCGGCGGCAAGGTGCTGGTGCTGAACTTCTGGGCCACATGGTGTCCGCCCTGCATCGACGAACTGCCGTCGCTGGATGCGATGGCGAAGCAACTGGCGCCGAAGGGCGTGGTGGTTCTCGGCGTGAGCGTGGACCGCAACATGGCGGCCTACGAGCGTTTCCGCAAGCAGGCCAAGATCGGGTTCCTCACCGCACGCGATCCGGAAGCCCGGATCAGCTCCGCCTACGGCACCTTCAAGTACCCCGAGACCTACGTTATCGACAGCCGCGGCCGCGTGCGCCAGAAACACATCGGGCCGCGCAACTGGCTGGAGCCGGAGCTGATCCAAAGCATCGAATCCCTGCTGTAGGCTGGAGGCTATAGGCTGTAGGCAGGGAGGGGCGCGCCATGCCCGACTGGAAGCAGGACCTGATCCGCATCGCCGGCGAGCGGGGCTTTCTGGACCGGCCCGAGGATCTGCGGCTGTATGAGTATGACGGCGGCGTGGACAAGGGGCGCCCGCACATCGTCGTGTTCCCGCGCTCTGCGGAACAGGTCAGCGCCATCGTGAAGCTCGCGCGCCGCCACGGCGTGCCGCTGGTGGGCCGCGGCGCGGGCACGGGCCTGAGCGGCGGCGCCATCGCCCGCGGGGGCGGGATCCTGGTCTCCTTCGCGCGCATGAACCGGATCCTCGAGATCGATCCCCTGAACGAGCGCGCGGTGGTGGAACCCGGCGTGGTGAACCTGGACATCAGCGCTGCGGCCTCGCCCTACGGATACTTCTTCGCGCCCGACCCCTCCAGCCAGCGGGCCTGCACCATCGGCGGCAACGTGGCGGAGAACGCGGGCGGGCCGCACACGCTCGCCTATGGCGTCACCGCCAATCATGTCCTGGGCCTCGAAGCCGTGCTGCCGGACGGCGAGATCGTTCGCACCGGCGCCTTCTGGCCCGATTCCCCCGGCTATGATCTGACCGGCCTGATCACGGGCAGCGAGGGGACGCTATGCATGGTGACGAAGGTCATCGTGCGGCTGATGCGGAAACCCGAAGCCGTGGAGACGTTCCTGGCGATTTACGACACGGTGGACGATTGCGCGGGCACTGTGAGCGAGATCACCGCCCGCGCCATCACCCCTGCCGCCGTGGAGATGCTGGACGGTTCCATGCTCCAGATGGTGGAAGAGGCCGTCCACGCCGGCTACCCGCTGGGCGCGGCGGGCGTGCTGCTGATCGAGCTGGAAGGCGTGCGCGAGGCCGTGGCGGAGCAGGCGGAACAGGTCCGGCAGGCCTGCGCCGTGTGCCGCGCCACCGCGCTGCGGCGCGCCCGCGATGAAGGCGAGCGGCAGCTCCTTTGGAAGGGGCGCAAGAACGCCTTCGGCGCCATCGGCCGCGTGAGCCCCTTTTATTACGTGCACGACGGCGTCGTGCCGCGGACCAAGATCGCCCCCACGCTGCGCTACATCGAGGACGTCTCCCGCCGCAGCGGGCTCGCCATCGGCAACATCTTCCACGCCGGCGACGGCAACATGCACCCCATCATCCTGTTCGACGCCCGCCGGCCGGGAGACATCGAGAAGGCCCAGAAAGCCGGATTCGACATCCTCGAATATTGCGTGGAATCCGGCGGCTCTATCACCGGAGAACACGGCATCGGCATGGAAAAAATCCACCTGATGGACCGCCAGTTTTCGGTCGAGTCTCTGGAAATGATGCGGCGCATCCGGCTGGCATTTGACCCGGCCCGGCTGTTCAATCCGGGCAAACTCCTGCCCGAAGGCCCTGCCTGTCCGGAGCTCCGCCAGCCGCCCGTGATCCCGGGCAGCGCGCTGCCTGCATAGCACGGAAAAACCGGAGGAACCCATGTTCAACAGACGCGAATTTTCTCTTGCAATGGCGGGATTTGCCGCGCCTGCCGGAAAAGAGCTTTCGCCCAAGGAACGGGTGAACCGCGTCCTTGCCGGCCGCTCGCCGGACAGGCCGCCCTACTCTTTTTGGCATCACTTCCATGACGAGGACCAGCCCGGCAGGAAGCATGCGGCCACAACGCTCGACTTCGCCCGCCGCTACCGGCTCGACATCGTCAAGGTGATGAGCGACTACCCGTATCCGAAGCCTTCCGGCGCCGCATGGCACGAACTGAAGCCCGTGGAGAATCCGTTTCCGGAGCAGGTGAAAGCGCTCGAGCTGATCCGCGACGGGCTGGCGGGGCAGAAACATTGCGTCGAGACGGTGTTCAATCCCTGGAACCAGGCCACGAAGATCTCCTCGAAGGAAGCCGTGATGGAGCTGATGCGGTCCCGCCCGCAGGTTTTGCTCGACGCGCTGGAGGCTATCGCGCGCTCGGAAGCGAACCACGTCCGGCGCGCGCTCGAGGCGGGCGCATCCGGCATCTTCCTGGCTGTCGACAACGCCCGGCAGGGCGTGCTGAGCCTGGACGAATACCGCCGTTTCAGCGAGCCGTTCGACCGCATGGTTCTGGAGGCGGCGAAGGACGCCCCGCTGAACATCCTGCATCTGCACGGCCCGAAGGTGTACCTCGATCATTTCTGGCAAGGGTGGCCCGTGCAGGTGATCCATTATTCGGCTCACGAAACGGGCGTGGCGCTGAACGCCGCCCGCAAGAAGACCGCTGCTGTACTGATGGGCGGACTGGATCACCGCACCGTGGTTGGCGCGCCCGAGGCGCAGGTCCGTGCCATGCTCCGCGATGCCGCCGCCGCAGCGCCAAAGTGGATCTGCGCGCCAGGCTGCTCCGTGCCCGACGAATCGCCGCACGCAAAGTTGCTCGCGCTGAGCCGCATTCTCCGTTCCGCATGAGCTGGCACATCCGCCGCTGGGACCTCTACGCGCCCCACTACGACCGTTTCATCGCATTCGATCCCCACCGGAAGCGGTCGCTGGCGATGGCCGGGCTTCGCGCCGGCGAGCGCGTGCTGATCTGCGGCTGCGGCACCGGGCAGGATCTTCCCCTTCTGCCCGAAGGGCTCGAGGTGATCGCCGTGGACGCCAGCCGCGGCATGATCCGGAAAGCGCTGGAGCGCCGTTGCGCCTCCCCTGTGCGGTTCCTGCGTATGGACGCGCAGCGGCTGGCGTTTCCCGATTCCTGCTTCGACTGCGTGGTGCTCCACCTGATCGTCGCCATCGTGCCGGACCCGCTCGCCTGCCTGCGGGAGGCGGCGCGCGTGCTGAAGCCCGGCGGGCGCATTGCGCTGTTCGACAAGTACCACGACGGCGCGCGCAAGCCGCGCCTCATCCGCCGCGCCCTGAACCCGCTGATGCGGCTGCTGGCGACGGACCTCAATGTTCCTTTGCCCCGGCTGGCGCGCCAGGCCGGGCTGCAAATCGTTCATGAGGAGCCCGCCATGCTGCGCGGCATGTTCCGCGTGGCGCGGCTCGAGCCGGCATCCGTCACAACAGAGTGAAGTGAACTGTGTGGTCGAAGGGAGTGAAACCGCACAGATACACGCTCTTGCCGGACGGTTTCGGTTCTGCCCCGCGCACCTCCGTGTAGGCGTGCGCGCCCACGCCGGGCCCGAAGCGGAATCCGCGCCCGCCGGTGCGGACCTCGCAAAAACCATCCTTGAGCAGAAATGATTTCTCCCCGGCGGGTGCGGGTTCCACGTTTCGCAGCTCGCCCTCGTCGCGCAGAATCACTTCCACCGCCAGCGGCACGCCGGCAGTCCCGTCCGCCCGGATGCGGACGGAGATCCCCTGGCCGGTTTCCGCCACCGCCGCCTCGTATTCCATCTTTTGCACCTCGCTTTGCCGGCGGCGGGCGCGCAACGCAGCGAAATTCTCCACCGTGACGCGCTCTGGCGGATCCAGAGGCTGGAAATACTGGCCTTCCAGACTCTGCGCCAGCCGGTAGCCGCCCGGAACGGGCGCCCAGCGCTGGCACCGGAACTGCCCTTTGCCGAAGAAGGCGGAAGCGAAACGCACGCCTTCAATGGCGCAGCTGCCATGGCGCATGGAAAGAAAGCGGCTGTTGCCGTTCATGAGCACTGTCGCGTCCCAGGCGCCGCGGCGGATGCGCGCCACGCGCAGCGCCTTCATTTGCCGGTGATAGTTGTCCGGCAGGTCCGCGGCGGCAGGCAGCGGGCGCTGCAATTCCGGATAGCGCAGGAACTCGCTCACGCCGCCGGCGCGCGGCTCCAACTGGCGCGCCAGCGCCGCCCACCGGCCGTCGCCGTCAAGAATCGCGAGATAGCGCACCGGGAACCAATAGCGGTCCATGGTGGCGCGCGTGAACTGGTCCTGGCGCGTGGAGATCTCGGTGACAACCTCGCCATCCGGGTGCAGCAGGTACAGCATGGATTCCAGATTTCGCCGTATCGGGCCGAGCAGTTCCTGCCTGCCCGCACGCAGCGCCGTCACCAGCAGCGCCTTGTTCGTGACGGGATTGTAGACGCCAGTGGAGCGCTCCGAATACTGGCCGTCTTCGTCGATGTCGATGCCTTCCGCCAGCCACTGATCAATGCGCCGCAGGCACCGTTCGTCCGGATCCAGATGGTGGAGCATCGCCAGCGCCTCGCACACGACCCAGCGGTGGTTCGGCGTATGCACGCCGCCGGAAAGCAGAGCGCCCTTGGCCTTCCGCAGGAAGGGCGCAAGCGCCCCCTCCGCTTCCTTCGAGCCAGCCAGACGCGCCAGTTCCGCGGCAGCCGCCACGTTGTGCGTCACGAATCCAAGGTCCGGCGGGGAATGGAAATTCGTGATGACCAGGTCGATCGTGCCGTCCTCGTGCTGGCGCCTGTTGAGAAACGCCGCGGCGGCGTGCGTCCTCTGGACCATCAGGCGGTCTTTGTGGAACCGCGATCCCTCGCAGGCGAACGCCGCCAGAAAGGCGTGCGCCAGCGCGCCGCCGGCTGCGGCGTGATAAAGCCCGAACGCGTCTGCATATCCGCCGAAGCCCGCCGCCTGCGGGTTCAGTTCCTGCCGATGAAGCAGGTCTTCGACCTGTTTGTCGTGCCGTTCAATCACCTCGCGCGGCACGCCGCCGCCCGCATTCCGGAGCGCCAGAAAGGCAGCCGCGAGTTCCCTGCGGTTCATTTCGATCATGACAAGAGCGCCTGAGATTATAATGCCTTGTTGGGATTGCCCCTATGAAACGCGCGCTTGCCTGTCTGCTGCTCTTCTCTTCCTCGCTCGGGTTCGCGGCGCCGCCTCCGGCGCCTGACGCGGCGCGCGCCGGCATGGACGCCGCGCAACTGGCGCGCATCGCCCCGGTGATGAAAGAGTTCGCCCAGCGCGGCCAGATCAGCGGCGCCGTCACGCTTGTCATGCGCAACGGCGCGCTGGCGCACTTCGAGGCCACAGGCTGGCAGGACGCCGACGCGAAGAAACCGATGCAGAAGGACACGATCTTCCAGATCATGTCCATGACCAAGCCCTTCACCGGCGCCGCCATCATGATGCTCGCCGAAGAGGGCAAGCTGCGCCTGCACGACCGCGTCGAGGACCACCTGCCGGAGTTCCGCGGACAGATGCTGGTCGTCAGTGAAGAGAACGGCGTGCGCACCCTGCGCAAACCCTCCCGCCCCATCACCATCCGCGACCTGATGACGCACACTTCGGGCCTCGGCCCGGCGGCGCCCGGCATCGGCGACATCATGGTGAGCATGGACCGCACGCTCGCCGACGCCTGCCTCATCTACTCGCAGCAGCCGCTGCTCTTCGAGCCCGGCACGCGCTGGATGTATTCAAACACCGGCATCGCCGTGCTGGGTCGCATCGTCGAGGTCCGCTCCGGCATGAGCTTCGAGAAATTCCTCGAAACGCGCATCTTCCAGCCCCTGGGCATGGCGGATTCGCACGTGTTTCTCCCTGTGGAGAAGCGCCCCCGCCTCGCGCCGGTTTACTCGATCAAGGACGGAAAGCTCGTCAAGGCCGGCGCTGACATCCTCGCCGGCGATCCCCTGAAGTTCCGCGAAGGCGCCAAATATTCAGGCCCCGAGCACTCGATGTATTCCACCGCCTGGGACCTGGCGCAGTTCTACCAGATGATGCTCAACGGCGGCACGCACAATGGCAAGCGCCTTCTCTCGCCTGCCAGCGTGCGGGCGATGACGCAGTTGCACACCGGCGATCTCGCCGCCGGCCACAACCCCGGCACGGGCTTCGGCCTCACCTGGGAAGTCACCAAAGATCCCGCGGGCACGCTCACCGGACAGAGCATCGGCACGTTCGGCCACGGCGGGGCCTTCGGCACCTACGGATGGGTGGACCCGCCGAAGAAGCTCGTCGGCGTCTTCCTGATCCAGACCACCGCACGCCCGCAGCCCGTGCGCGACGCCTTCATCACCATGGCCAACGCCGCCGTGCAGGAGCCGGCCCCGTGAAGGAGGCGCCCCCGGAGCAGGACGCCTTCGTCGCACTGCAGCGCGCCGCCGCCCGGTTGATGGACGGCGTGGCGGATCTGCTCAAACCCTATGGCTTGCGCCCCGCCCAGTACAACGTTCTGCGCATCCTGCGCGGCGCGCAGCCCGAAGAGCTCAGCTGCCGCGAGGTGGCCGGACGCATGATGACGCGCGAGCCGGACCTCACGCGCCTGCTCGACCGGCTGGAAGCGGCGGGCCTGGTCCGCCGCGCGCGGAAGGACGCCGACCGCCGCGTCGTCCGCGTCTCCATCACGCCCTCCGGACTCGATCTGCTCGCCCGGCTCGACGGCCCCATGCTCGAGCTGCACCGCCGCCAGTTCGCCGCCATCGGTCCCAAACGCACCGCCGTGCTCACCCGCCTCGCCCGGCGCCTGCTTGAATCCTGATCCGCACCCGCCGCATCCCTTCAGATAGTTGTTGCAACAGACAACCAGGAGGCCCCATGATCCGCATTCGTCCCTCGGCCGAGCGCGGCGTAACGCAAACCGGCTGGCTCGACAGCCGTCACACGTTCTCTTTCAACCGCTACATCGACCCGGCGTGGACGCGGTTCCAGTCGCTGCGCGTCATCAACGAAGACCGCGTCGCCCCCGGCGGCAAGTTTGAATGGCACCCGCACCGCGACATGGAGATCCTGACATGGATCCTCTCCGGAGCGCTCGAACATCAAGATTCCACCGGGGCGCGCGGCGTGCTGCGCCCCGGCGACCTGCAAAAGATGAGCGCCGGCACGGGCATCTTTCACAGCGAAGCGAACGCCAGCTCCACCGAGCCGCTGCACCTGCTGCAAATCTGGATTTACCCCTCGCAGCAAGGGCTCCAGCCGCACTACGTGGACAAGCACTTCCCGCTGCAGGAGCGGCGGAACCGCCTCTGCCTGCTGGCATCGCCTGGCGGGCGGGAGGGGTCGCTGCCCGTCCATCAGGCTGCCGAGCTGTGGACCGCCGTGCTCGACACGGGCCGCACGCTGGACCACCCGCTCGCCGATGGCCGCCACGCCTGGCTTCAAGTGGCTTCCGGAACCGTGGAAATCAACGGCGTGACGCTCGGAGCAGGCGACGGGGCGGCGGTCGGCGAAGAGAGCAAACTTCGTATTCTCGCCCGCAATCCCGCTGAAATCCTGCTGTTCGACATGGCATGAAGGCGGCGCCTCGCATCACCTCGCCCTGAAGCCGCGAGCCGGTCGAGCTCCGGCCTGTCATACTTCCAAAGACCCGCGGCATAGCGAGGTGATTTGCGCGGTTCTGGCCGGGAATTCTGCCCGGTCCGCAGCCGGCGCCCTCGTCACACTCGCAGTTGCAGGCGCGTGTTCAAGCCGCGGACAAACTGTCTCGGGGAGGGAGTGCGACCATGACGGATGCGCAGGGAGGAGCGGCTTCAATCCACCTGAACCGCTGGCAACGATGGGTCTTCCCCAACCTGCCCTCCATCGCTGTTGTCGCCGTGCTGTATCTGGCCGTCGTCGGCATGGGCCCGGAGGGTCTTCTCAACGATTCCGACACGGGCTGGCACATCGTGACGGGAGAGAGAATTCTCGAGACGTGGACGCTGCCCCGCGTGGATCCCTACTCGTTCACCAAGCCGGGCCAGCCCTGGTACGCCTGGGAGTGGCTAGCCGACATACTGATGGGCGCTCTGCACAAGTGGAACGGGCTGGCCGGGGTAGCCTTGGGCGCGCTCATCGTGCTGGCGGCGGCCGCCTGGATGTGGTGCGCCTTTGCCCTCTGGCTGGGCGCTGATGCGTTCGTGATCGCTGCTTCGATGGCCGTTGCCATTTCCGCGTCGACGATCCACTGGCACGCCCGCCCGCATATCCTGAGCTGGCCGTTGCTGATCGGCTGGCTGTGGCTGCTCGAGAAGACGCCGGCGAAACTGTCGACGGGACGCCTCGGAGGCCTCTTCATTCTGATGGTTCTTTGGACCAACCTGCACGGCAGTTTCTTCCTTGCATTCCTGCTGGCTGCCGCCTGGATGGCCGAGTTTTGGCTCGAGAACCGGCAGCGAGCCTGGACGTTGCTTGCAGAAATGGGCGTTGCGCTGCTCGCCACCTTTTGTAATCCGTATGGATGGCAATTGCACATGCATTTGGTCCGTTATCTGGGCAACTCGGAGATGTTGTCCCAAATACAGGAATTTCAAAGCCCGAACTTCCACGGCGGTGCGGGGTTGTATCTGATTCTCCTGTTTTTCCTTGCCATCGCAGGCGTGGTGCTCTGCATGCAACAGAAGCATTATGCGCGCGCGCTGGCTGTGGCTCTGTTTGCCGCCACCGGACTGCGCGCCGCCCGGGGAATTCCGGTGATCGCCTTCGCCGCGTTGCCCCTTGTCAGCGCCGCTCTCACCCGGGCCCTCGCCGGGCTGCCTCAACTGAAAGGGGTCTTCGAGGAATCAGAAAACTTCGGGCGAATCGAAAAGCAGTGCACGGGCGCGGCTCTCCTGTTGGCCGTTGTCCTGATGAT
>Ga0209018_1000152_pt1 | contig 65582 bp, 50 predicted proteins | sample YNPBryBLVA2012_FD_185814 | JGI IMG/M metagenome (GOLD analysis project Ga0209018, IMG submission 185814) | Anoxygenic and chlorotrophic microbial mat microbial communities from Yellowstone National Park, USA - YNP Bryant BLVA 2012 (SPAdes)... ...
GCCGGTGCGAGTGCGCATAGCGCCGGCTCGCTGTTTGACAGGATGGACACGGGACGGTTGGGATTGTCCAGGCGGCCTGGCTTCGGCCGGGTCGCCGTGGGTAACGTGGCGGGTTTTGACCTAAAAGGTGCCACGCGCGGTCGTTGGGCGCACGTCTGTCGGGTTCGGTTGCGACAAGCGGCCGGCCCGGCAGACGGAGCGCGATAGGCTGGTGGTCGGCGTCGTGGAGGCGACCGGCCCCGGCAGGCTGGAGGAGAAGCAGAGCCCCGGCAGGCTGGAGGTGAGGCAGGCCCCCGGCAGGCAGACGTGTGCCTTTCACCCGGCCTTCGCCGGAACCACAGCCTCGCCCGGGGCCTTCCACCAAGACGACCAGCCTGGCCGGGCCCCTTCCCGGCCAGGTTCGCCGCAACTGCAGCCTCTCCCGGGGCCTTCCACCGGCACCGTCCAACACCTGCGCAGCCCCTCCGCGTGCGGCTACACCGCGGATCGCCCCGCGTGCGGCCGGGCAAACGACGCCCCGTCGGGCCGAACGCGCTCCGCACCGGGATCGCCAGGCGCGATCCGCGAAGGACGGCTATAGTAGTCCGCACCGGCGTCCGCGCAGCACCGGGACCGCGAGAGCATGAAGCTTCCGTTCGAGTTCTTGAATCCATCAGGCCTCTGGCTCTTGTCGGCGCTCGTGCCGCTGGTGGCGCTGTACATCTTGAAGATCAAGCGAGAACGGCGCAGGGTGCCGTCCGTCTGGCTCTGGTCAGCAGCCCAGCGCGACCTGCTCGCGCGCTCTCCTTTCCGCCGCCTCGTCCCCCAAATCCCGCTGTTCCTGCAGGCCGCCGTCCTGCTCCTGCTGGCGCTGGCCGTCGCTCGCCCTGCCACGCGCGGCCGGTCCGTCGTCGGCGACCACATCGCCATCATCGTCGACACGAGCGCGTCCATGTCGGCGGTCGATGACAAGGGTCGCGCGCGCATCGACGTCGCGAAGCAGGCCGCAGCATCGGTGGTCGAAGCCCTGGCCCCGGGGTCTGACGCCATGATTGTCGATGCGGGCAGGGACGCGCGCGTCGCGAGCCCGCTCGAGCGAGACCGGCGCCGCCTGAAGGCCGCGCTCGATCTGATCCAGGCCGGAGACGTCGAGGGACATCTCGGCGAAGCCGTCGCGCTGGCCGTCGACAGGCTACGTCAGCTCGGCGGCAGCAGCCGCCTGTTGATCTTCACGGACGGCGCGCTTGCAGACACGAACGCACTCCAGGGCGTTGCGCTTCCCTTCGAGGTCGTTCGTGTGGGAACCGAAGTCGACAATGCGGCCATCGTGCGGCTCGACATCCGAAGCGGCCTGGATCCCGTCCTGAACACCGAGCAGGTGCAGGCGTTCGTCATGCTGGTCAACTATGGCAAGCGTCCACGCGAGCTGTACGTGACCATGCGCGAGACGAACGCGTCCGACGTGCTAGCATCGAGACGGCTGCTGCTCCAGCCGGGTGAACGCGCTCCGGTGGTCCTGTCGTTCAATCCTGCCCCGGGCGACATCGGGCAGGGTCTGGTGATCGAGGTGTCGCCGCACGACGCCATGGAGGTCGACGACGTGGTGTACGGTCGGGTTCCGCCTGGTCCGCGAATTCCCGTGGTGATGACGGGCAAGAGCTCTCCGTGGCTCGAGCGTGCGTTCGCCGCAGACCCACTGGTCGAGTTGATGCGCGCCCCTGGCACCGACATCGCCGCTGCCGGTGTCCCGGCCGGTGCACTGATTGTGATGAACGGCGCCTGCCCGGCCCAGCTTCCGCCCGGCGACATGCTGGTCGTGGACCCGCCGGAGGGAAGCTGCCTGGGCGCCGCCGTCGGTGCGATGGTCGACAACCCCGCCGTCACCTCCTGGGCCAACGCGGACCCACGGTTCCGTTTTCTCACGCTCGACGGAGTGCATATCGCGAAAGCACGCTTGCTGTCCGTGGACAGCCCCCGCGCCGAACTCGTGCACGCGAGAGAGGGCACACTCGTCGCCGACGTGTCGAGCCCAGGGCGAACCGTGTCGCTCGTCGGGTTCGACGTGGGCGAATCGAACTGGCCCTTGAAGGCGTCGTTCGTGCTGTTCGTGCGCAACCTGGTGGAACTTGCGCGTGCTCATCGGGCGCACGGCATGACGAGCGCAGGGCGTGCCGGTGAGCCGGTGCACCTGGCGGTGCCGCACTGGATCGACCATGTCGAGGTCGTGGGGCCGAACGAAACCAGGCAAGAGATTCCGGCGAGAAATGGTCTTGCTGTCGTGCCTGCTGCGACCCGCGCAGGCGTCTACCATGCGAGCTGGAAGGGTCCGGTGCCGGGCAGCCTCGTGTTTTCCGTCAACCTTGCTTCGGACAAGGAGAGCGACCTGACCGACCGCCCGATCGAAGCGTCCGGGCAGGCCGCCTCAGTCACGACCGCGGACCGTGTGACGCTGGCCCACACGGAGTGGACGTGGCTGTTGGCGGCGGTCGCGCTGGCGTTCGTCGTGGCCGACGTCTGGTATTTCACGCGAAAACCGACCTTGCCCACGGTTGGCGCTCCGGCTCGTCCGAAGGTGCCCGAAAGGAAGGCCGCGTGATGCCGTGGTGGCTCAGCCGGTACCTGCCCTGGGCGCTGCTGGCGCTGTTGCTAGGAGTTGTGGCGGTCTTCCTGCGGGAAAGCATTCGGAGGGTGCAGCTCCACCGCAGACCGGCGCTGTTGGGCGGCGCGATCCTGGGCGGGATCTTCGCCGCCTACGTCCTCCTCGTCTGGGGCGGCTTGCTTCCGGACCGGTACCTGCGCATCGACCGCCCCGCCGGCGTGGTGGCCACCTGGCTCGCATCGTGGGTGGTGGCCTGGCGGCTCTCGTCGTGGACCACGAGGCAGACCGCGGCTCGCAGGGCCATGGTCGACGCCACGGCCATGCTCGCCACCTTGCTCTGCGGGTCCGCCATCGCGGGCATCGACATCGGCAAGCCCCTGGACCGACTGACCATCCTGGTCGCCGTGGACCGCAGCCGGTCGATCGACCTGGTGCCCGGTGCGGAGGCCCGCATACGGACCGACCTGCAAGCTGCGGAGCTCACGATGCGCGACGGCGACCGCATTGGCACGATCGTCTTTGCGTCGCAGGCGGCCACCGAGGATCCGCCGAGACCTCGCAGCGAGCTTCCAGCCGCCCAGCGCGTCGAGCTGGGGCGTGACGGCACCGACCTGGGCGCAGCGATTCGACGTGCGCTGGCAGAAGTGCCGCCCGACTCGGCGGCACGCATCGTGTTGATCTCGGACGGTGTGGCGAACCGGGGAGATCCCATGGCGGCGGCGGCTGCCGCGGTCGCGGCAGGCGTCCCGGTCGACAACGTGCCGCTGGACCAGGACAAGGTCGCGGACGTGCGCGTGGTAGCCGTCCGGATGCCCAGCCGCGCCAACGAAGGCGAGACCATCGAGCTGCGGTTGGTCACCGCGGCGACCTCCGCATCCGACGTGGAGATCCGGATCAAGCGTGACGGAGAGCTGATCGCGAAGACGACGGCCAAGGTCGAGGCTGGTGAGGACGTGCTTCGGATCAAGCAGAAATCTCCCGGGCCGGGCCTGCATCGGTACGACGTCGAGGTCAGCGCGATGCATCCCGAACAGGATCGAGCGCCGGAGGACAACAGCGGCACGGCGTTCATACGAGTGCGGGGTCCGGCCACGGCGTTGGTGCTCGAGGGCGAGCCGGGCAAGGGTGCGTTCATCGAGAAAGCGCTCCGCGAGGCGTCGTACTCGGTCACGACGGGAACAGCGAGCGCGGTTCCCGCAGACATCGGCGGCTTTGCGCTGTACGATGTTATTTTTTTCAGTGACATTCCTGCCCATGCGTTGTCGCCAACGCAGATGGAGGCGTTCGGGAGCTACGTGCGGGATCTGGGCGGCGGGCTCGTGCTGATGGGCGGCGACAAGTCGCTGGGCCCAGGGGGCTACTCCCAGACACCGGTCGAAGAGGTGTCGCCCGTGTCCTTCGACATCAAGCAGGACCGGCGACGTGCGAGCCTCGCGGAGGTCATCCTCATCGACTACTCGGGGTCCATGGCGGCCAGCGCGGGCAAGCACACCAAGCTCGACCTCGCCAACGAAGCGTCCGTGCGGTCCGCAGCGCTGCTCGGTCCTGGGGACCGGCTCGGCGTGGCGCATGTCGATACCGCGGTGAGCTGGACGGTTCCCCTCGGACCGGTCACCGATCAGAAAGAGATCGAGAAGAAGATCCGAGCCGTGAAGCCTGGGGGCGGCGGCATCTACACGGACCTGGCGCTGAACGCGGGCTACGCCGCGCTGGACCGCGAGAGGGTCAACCTCAAGCACGCGCTCCTGTTTGCCGATGGCAGCGACGCGGAGCAGCTTGCGGGTTGCCGGACCCTTGTTGCCAACGCCAAACGTCGGGGGATCACCACCAGCGTCGTGGCCCTCGGCCGGGGCAGCGACGTGCCCGAGCTGGAGGCGCTGTCGCGGCTCGGCGACGGCAGGTTCTACCTGATTGAAGACGCCAACCGCCTGCCGTCGGTGTTCACCCAAGAGACGATCCTGGCTTCGCGGTCTGCTATCAACGAGGTCGATTTCCGGGTGTCGATGGGCGCGGCGGGACCGCCTACGCGCGGCATCGACTTCGCCCTGTCGCCGGCTCTGCGAGGCTACGTGGTGACAATCCCGAAAGCGCGGACCAGCACGCTGCTGTCAGGCCCCGAAGGCGACCCGGTCCTGGCGACCTGGTCGGTCGGCATGGGGCGCGCGGCGGCGTTTACCAGCGACCTGAAGGACCGATGGGGCGTGCGCTGGACGAGTTGGCCCGGCGCCGCGTCCATGGTCGTGCAGCTTGCTCGCGACGTGACCCGTCTCGCCGACGACCCGCGCGTACGCCTCGAGGCCGACACGTCGGGAGGGCAGCTTCACGTCCGCGCCGAGGTCGTGGGGGACGACGGCCGCGCGCAGACGTTCAGGCGGCTCCGCACGCACATTGCTGGCCCTGACGGTATCTCCACCGAGGTCGACCTCGACCCCACCGGCGCGGGTTCCTATACCGCTGTCGTCCCCCTGAGCCGTCCCGGCACCTATGTCGTGACCGCACGGGACGAACTCAAGAACGAAAACGTTGCCACCACGGCCGCCGCGTTGACCGCTGGCGAGGAGCTTCGTCCGACCGGATCGGATCGCGCGCTGCTGGCACGCATCTCCTCCATGACCGGAGGCAAGACCCGCGACACGCTCGCCGGCATCTTCCGGGACCGGTCGAGCGAACGATTTGCCTACCGGTCGCTCAACACGTGGCTCGCTGCTCTCGGCGCGGTGCTGCTGCTCGCGAGTGTTGCAGCGCGGCGCCTGTCCCCGCCCGCGTGGGTCGCGTCGCTGCCTTCACGCCTTGCCAGGTCGTTGCGCCGACGCCGCGAGGCCCCACCACCGCCGCCGGCGGCCGACCCGGTCGCGACGCTCGGGCATCTGGAGCGCGCCAAGCAGCGTGTCCAGGCAGCCGCACCTGCGCAGGTTCTGCCGCCGATGCCGCAGCGCCCCGCGCCCGTCGCGCGATCGGTCGCCACACCGCCACCGGTGACAGCGCCGAACCCACGCGCGCCGACCATGTCCAAGCCTGCTTCGCCGCCCGCCACCAACGAGCTCTCCACGCCCCAGGGCCGCCCCCTGACGGCTGCCGAGATCCTGCTTCAAAAGCGCCGCGGCACGCGCTCGTAGCGTCGCGCTGCGTCGCGCTTTCTCGGGCAACCGCTCAGGGCGCTGCCGGGCCAACACGCGCATGCCGCGGGGAGGATCTCGCTGGTTGCTGCCTGGCCCCTTGCCCCCGCAGTCGCGATGAGATGCCGGAGCGCTACTTCTGGTCGGCCAGCGGGTCCAGGCCTCGTGTGGCGGAACCGCGAGGAGCAGGTGGCTTGAACGGTGTGCGAGGTGGGCGCTGGGTGGACCCTTGCGCAGATGGCGAGGAGCCTTCCAGCGGCGGTGTGAAGGCGGACACGGGCGGCGTCCACGGCGTCGCCGGCTGATCCGAGGAAGCGGGGGGCGGCGCGGTTGTCGATGACACCAACGATGAGGCCGTCACGACGAAACGGGCTCGCGTCAGCACGATGGCCGCCAACCAGGCCAACGAGCCCCGGCATGGCGACCGTGAGCAGGATCGGAACCTTCCTGGGCTTTCCTTTCGTCGCGACCGACGTCGCCGTGGCGGTCAGGGCTGGCGCCGCCTCCAGCGCGGACGAGAGGGGCCCCGGGAGCGAAGACGCCCGCACGGCTCCCGACGACTCGGTCGTTCTTGCCGGCAGGCCGAGCGCGACCGCAAGCGCCTCCACCTGCTCGCCCGCCGATGGGAACCGGTCGCGCGGGTCGAGAGCGCAGGCTTTCAAGAACCACTTGTCGAAGTCCTTGCCGAGGTTTGCGCCGCGTGACGACGGTGTCTGGACGGTCGTCGTAACGTCCCGCAGAACCTGTAGCAGGCTGTCGCCGGACCGGTCATGCCTGCCTGTCAGGAGCCGGTACGCGATGAGCCCGAGGGCATGGCAATAGCCAGGTGACATCGGGGTCTGTCCTCCGTCGACCTGCTGCGGAGACATGTACAGGGGCGTCCCGAGCAGTTGGCCGTTGCGGGTCGCATGACCGGCCTGTCCCACGTTCTTGACCATCCCGAAGTCCAGGACCTTGATGAGAGGAGTGCCGTCGTCGCGGTGGGTAAGGAAGATGTTCTCGGGCTTCAGGTCACGGTGGACAAGGCCCAGACGATGCGCCTTGTCGAGTCCTCTGGCGACCTGCCTCAGCCACTCGACGACCAGGGCCGGCGGTTGCGGCGTGGCCCCGCACACCTGCTCGAGGTCCGCACCTTCGAGTAGATCCATCACGAGAAAAGGCGCACCGTTCTGGTCGTCGGCAACGTCGGCGTCGGTCACCCGGACCACGTGCTCGCTCTTGATCTGAGCGGACGCTCGTGCCTCACGCTTGAACCGGTTGACGGTCTCTCGGCGGCGTTGGACTGGGCGGACAGCAGCTTGAGCGCCAACCGCTCCTCCGTGTGCACATGCTCTACCTCATAGACGACGCCCATGCCCCCCCGACCAAGGACGCGGATCGTTCGGAAGCGTCCGCCGATGATGGCGGGGAAGTCTTCCGTGGGCATCATGACGTGCGGAGCCGTACAACCAATCGAGGCGCTGCAACGTACGCGGCGGTCTGCGCCGCATCAACGCGCCCACCTTGGGCAGCGCACACAGGGGATGACGTCGGTGCGGGCCATCCGCCGCCCGGCAGCGCGCACACCGCGACGTTTCAGCATCGGCTCGGCGCCCGGCGGTCCGCAGCGCCCAGCTCGTTGACGGCATCCTGGAGGGCGACGACAATCAGCTGCGGTGCACCACGGTAGTCGCGTCGTTCAGCGGGTCGCACGCGAGGCCGTGGTTCTGGTCGCCTTGTGGCACGGGCATCGTGGCACGCGCGGAACCGTCTCCAGAGGGAAAGGCCACGGCGACGGCCTTGTTCATGGAGGCAAGGCGCTGATCGACCATGGGAACGTCGAGAGCGCATGCGAGAAGTTTGCGGAGAGCCAGCGCCTCGACCCTGGCGGAGGCACGCTGCTGAACCTGGCGTTGTGCCATGAGACACAAGGCCGGCTCGCCACTGAGTGGGCGGAGTTGACGGAGGCATCTGCGATTGCAAACCGGGACGGCCGGTCCGACAGGGTCGCCTTCGCACGCGAGCACATCGAGGCGATCGAGCCGCGGCTGTCCCATCTCATCATTTCGGTGCCCGAGACGTCGCGCATTCCCGGCCTGGTCGTGCGACGCAACGGGGCGGTTGTCGGCGCGGCGGGGTGGGGAACCGAGATCCCAGCCGACGGCGGCACACACCTGATCGAAGCCGAAGCGCCGGGCCACGACACATGGCGAATCCAGGTCACCATCGACGCGGAGCGAGACCGAAAGACCGTGGAAGTGCCGCGTCTCTCTGCCGCAGCAGCGGTGCCGGTCTTGCCACCGGCAGCGTCGAACACGCACGCTTCTGCCCGACCGCCCGTGCCCACGCAAGATCGAAACAACCGTCTTCATCCCCCTGCGGGTGCTGCGCCCAGAAGCGTCCTGCCATGGGTTCTCGGAGGATTCGGCATCGCAAGCCTCGCGGTCGGCGGCTACGAGGGATACCGTGCGTTCGACTTGAAGAAGCAGAGCGACGACGCATGTGACGGAGGATCCTGTGGACAACGAGCGGTAGACCTCAACCACGACACCGGGCGAGCCGCAGACGTGTCGACGGTTGCGTGCGCAGTGGGCGTGGCAGCGTTGGGCGTGAGCACGTAGCTGCTCCTGACGGAAGACGACACACCGGTAGCCGTTTCGGTCGGGGCAGGAACGCTGCATCTGCGCGGTTTTTTCTGAGGCAACCAGGTGCTGTCGGGGCAACGCTGACGCCATCGACCGCGCCGCGCAGGCCGGTCAATTCAGCGACTTGTCTTCCGTGTCACCACGCGCACCGAAGATCGCGTCGTAGTTCTCTCGATAGGCTCGCGATGTGACGCGTGGCGGCCCGCTGTGCGCGCACACACCACGCGCATCGAATTGCACATCAACGTCGAACAGCCGGGGGCTCTCCGCGCGGGCTCGCAGCCTGACCACCTCGGCTCCCGTGATGGGCACACCATCTCGCAGCGCCCGCACCTCGCCCGTCTCGATGCGCCCTTGCCTTGCACGCAGAACGCAGGCCCCTTCCCCGTCGTCGGTTCGCTTGTAGACGAGCACCACATCATTGGTAGGAGGGTCGGCTTGCTTGGACATCTTCGCGGGGCCTCAACGTCCAGTCTACGCTCAGCGCGCGCAGCCCGCACCATCGCCATCGTCAGTTCGAGAACTTCGCACGGAACCGGCGCGATACCTCCGCCATCGCGGCTGCCAAGTGACGTTGGGATTCTTCTTCCGACAAGCTCGCGTCCAGGATGATCTGCAGGGATCCGTCGGCATCTTCCACCACACCGCCTCCAGGCCCGGTACCGTCGTAGCCCTGGTACTGCACCTTCGAGACAGGGATGGTGACCACCCGACCGTTCACCATCACGTTGAGAGATCCGAGGTAACTCATCGCATGCCATCGGTAAGGATGGTTTGCGCCAACGCAAGCCCCCTGCGCACCCGCGGCCGGCCTCACTTCAGCCGGTCTGCCCGGACGAATCGGACCGCACGCTGCATGAGCGCATCCACGCGTTGCAACCAGGCGCGCCACGGGCCGTAGCTTTCGACCGGAATCACACTCTGATCCAACACCACGGAGCGTACGACCATGACACCGTTTTCGACCCGCTCAATCGCCAGCTCCGCGCGGCCGAAAGGACCACCATCCGCCCGTCCGCCAGGAGCAAGCTCGTCCGGAACGAACCCTCCTGGAGGCTCGATCCGGATCCGCCAAACCCCGTGCCTCGGCGCGACTTCTGGCGGCAGCACAAGAGGCAGCGTGCGCACCGGCATCGACGCAAACTTCCCGGACATCGACACATCCGGCGCAAGCTGCACGACCAGGTCCGACCCTTCGCGGCGCGCCACTCGCTTCGCCTCCGCCTCGAACTGCACTCGGGCCAGGCCATGGCCCGCATCCGGCATGAACTGTACGGGGCCACGTACCCGCGCCGCGCCCAACCACCCGGCGAGCAGGTGCTGCTCCACCCAGCCAGCTCGCGTGTCCGGCTCCGCTAGCGCGCGTCGTGCCTCCTGGCCGTCATCGCCGACATGCTCCTCCCTTGCCTTCACCACTCCCCCACCGTCCGCATCCAGCCGCACCGTCCACACCGCATCGACTCCATGGTCGGCCGGAGAACTTGCCGGCGTGGCGACCGGACGCTCTGCTCCTGGCTGGACGAACAGTGCCAGCGCCCGCGCGTCCAGCGCGGGGACGGGTCCGACGCGGCTCTGCGGGTTGGTCGGGTCGAGCCACGTGCCGGGGGCGCCAGCAGGCCCCGGCAGGTAAGCGATACCGTGGTCGAACAGAGGAATCGCAACCCTGCTCGACAGGAGCACCGACGGCTGCGCGGTGTATCTCGACTGGAGCAGCACTTCGGTTGCTTCGATTCCCACGGCTCGAAGCAACGCAATGAGCAGGATCGCCTTGTCGTCACAATCGCCCTGTCTGCGCGCAAGGACCTGCTGCGGCCGGTTGGGGAGCCAGGCCTCGGCCGACACGTAGTTGACGTACCGGATCTCGTCTGCCACGAACTGAAATAGCCTTGCTACTTTCTGCTCGCGCGTCTTGGCCCCAGCGGTCAACTCATAGGCCAGCGCCCTGATCTGGTCGTCCGGGTCGGTGAATCCCTGAACCGCGGCGCCATACCACGCGACAAAGTCCTTCCACGACGCGAACGTCGACCCGAGCACCGTCGGCACGAGCTCGGTAGGGTCGGGCGAGAAGGATTCGTCTGCCACCGTCCGTGGTCGGTCCCAGCAGAAGCGCTGAACGCGGCGCCCATTCTGGATGCGATCCTCCAATCGGTCCGGTACACCGTGCAGCACGTCCAGCGCGAGGGGACGGTCGATCGGCGCGTCAACGATGACTTCGCCGTACAACAGCGGCGCCGTTTCCGACCCACCGATGTAGTCCACGAAAAAGAAGGGCGGGTCGCCCGTGCGTCCGACAGGGCCGTCGGTGACGGTGTGAAGCACGACCTCGACGACGTCACCGGGGCGAAGATCCGGCCAGCGGATCCGTGACCGGTCACCGTCGCTCTCCTGCTCCTGTGCGTCGGCGACCCCACCGTGTTGGCGATGCACGCGGGCACGCACGATCTCGAGGCCGGCATCTCGCATCGGCAAGTCTTCCTCGAGGTCGTGCGGCGTGCGTGGGACAAGGACAATCTCTCTTGCGTAGTGGAGTGTCTGCGACACGCGGCCGTCCCCAAGCACCTCGACCTTCCGGAACCAGTGCAGCAATCGCTCCGCATGCGACCCTGGCCGCGCGGGTTCCGCCTGTTTCCTCGCGAGAAACACCGAAGCGTCCGCAAGCCCTTGCACCTTCGCGCTGTTCTGTTTGCCGTCCACAACGCCCAGGCGTGACGCAATCGCCGCATCGGTCGGGCGCAGCTCCGCTGCGCGCCTCAACGCGCGCAGGGCCCTTGCTGGATCCGCAGGAAGCCCCGGCGCGCTGGCCTGCCATGCCGATGCCGCGGTCGCCCAGTACTCCGCAACGTTCGGAAGCCACGGTTCCGCCACGCGCAGGATGTGTCGTGCGTCCGCGTAGCGTCCTGCATCCAAGAGCACCTGCGCGACCTCGACGACCTCGCTCGCACGTTCGGGCGCACCCGTCGCGCAGGCGACCCCAGCCGCAGCGGCATCGCCCGGCGATCGTATGAGCATCGCCCGAACATGGTCGGCGCAGTCTGCGCGGCTGGACGTCTGCCACAGTTTATCTTGTGCAAAGGCCCAAACGGATCGGTCCACAGCGTGCGACGATGCAGCCACCGCTTGCCAGACGGCGGGGACCGAAGGAGCCTGCCTCGCGATGTCCAACATCGCGCGTGTTTGCACGGACCTCGCCACGCTCGACATCGCTGCCGTTTGCGCGCGAAGCAGGCGCGCCTCCGTGTCGTCTTCTCCGCCCACCGGGGCTCCGGTGACCGCATCCGACGCCCAGCGACCAAACCCGGACGACATGCGCAGCTCTGCCAGACGCCGAGCGACGAAGCTCATCGTGGAAACGTCATGGGCCGCGGACGCGCGTGACCAAGCGGTTTGAAGGCGTGCGCTCCCCTCCCCCACAAAGGGCGTCGCCCAGCCGGCAAGGGCGATCGATGGGGGCGATGCCCCCGGCTGGCGCAACACCACATCCAGCAGACCCGGCACTTGCGGCTTCTTCAAGTCATCCGCGCCTGCGAACGATCGCGCCAGCGCCATCTCGAGCGCGCGCGACGGCGACGGCGCGGGATCGCCCAGGAGACGTGACAACAGCGTGGGGCGACGGGTCGCCTGGCCTCCGCGCGCGACCTGCGACAGCGACAACCCGGCAGTCCAAGGCAGGTCGACCGGATCGCCGGCGTCGTCGGTGACCCTCACACGCACGAAGCCGTCGTCTGGCGACGCCCCGGAGCACACCTTCACCAGGAGCGAGTGCCTGCCCGCCACAGCTTCCACACGGATGGCCGCACGGTCGAACCACGCGCCTTCGTGCACCTCCGCCTGCGTCACGACATCTCTACCGTCCCATGCCGCGCGCAAGGACCCCGACGAAGCCATCCACACGGTGAACACACGCGGCTGCGTAAGGTCCACCTGCGAACCGAGATAGGTACAGGATTCGACACGCGGATGAATCATCAGGTCCAGAGGAACACCTCGGGCACCGACCGCACCCGGCGGCACGATCCGCGGTCGCACCTGCAATGCCCCCCGATCCCACGTCCCAGCTCCGTTCTCCGGCCCCTCTCTGGCGGCAAGTCCGCCGGATTGCGCGTCGAACGGTCCGGCAACTTCCCATGTCCGAAGCAGCCCCGGCGGCAAGTCCGGGCGGGACCGGGGCGCCATCGACGCAGCGATCCAACGCGCCTGGTCGCGCACCGCTATCGCATCGGCACCGACCGCATCGAAGGCAGCGAGACGTGCAGCGAGCTGGTCGACGGCGACACGGTCCCGCAGACGCAGCGCGACTGACAACCACGCGATCGACGACGGCCCCGACTGTCGGGCGCGATCGAGCGCTGCCGACACCATCTGCTGCGGGTCACCGGCAATCTGCACGATGATCGGCGCGCTGCGCGGCTGCGCGTAGCCGTGCCGAACGCACATCATTGCCGCCAGCATGCTTGCGGTCCAGATCGTCCCTACCCGACGGGAGCAGCATCGGCCGTGCATGAGTGGCTAGCGTGCCACATGGACCGAAGTTGGCCCAAGGAATACCACGCGCCTACGATTGCTGCATGGTCGTGTTGTCGCGGCGTCAGCTTCTCGGAGCGCTGTTCACGGCCGCGGCTGCCCTCGCGGCAGGCGGCAAGCCGAACGAAGCCTGGGCAAAGAAGCCGCCCAGGACCCGGGTCGAGTGGACCGAGGTCCTGTTGCCCGACGACGACCGACGCGCCGTCCGAACGTCGATCTTGAAGGCTGTTCTGAAGAAGGAGTCCAGGCGGGTGGACTGGGGACAACATGCTGACGGCCGGCTCCAGGGCGTGGTGAAGGTCGTCGAGTTCACGGTGTCCCGGAAGGAAGACGTCATGCGGGTGACCTGCACCGCGATCGGGAAGCTGAACAAGGGGCCTGCCGTTCGCACGCACTTCTCGTTCGGAGGCCACCCGCACCAGCAAGAGAAGCTCGAAAAGACCATGCTCACGCTGATCGCGCAGGGCGTCATCACCCGACTTTCCGCGATCGCCCGCGACCGTGCTGCTCGCCCCGCCGGCTGACCCACCATCGCGGTGCCCCCCCAGCACGCACAATCAGTTGTTGCCCGCCACCGCATGCGCACGCGACATTCCGGCTGACGCTTCGAGGACGCTCGAAAACCGGGTGCGGATCGAACGGCGTGAGGTAGCGCCCCGGGTCCGCCAGCGTTGCCGTGCATACGCAGGCCCCGTCTATCCCTCCTGCATCTCGCAGGGCGACCGAGGCCCGTTCTGCCACGTGTCAACCACCCTGGACCGCCAGACCACGACCGGTTGCGGCAGCACCTCGCCCCACGCGCCCATGCGCGCGTCGGCCTTCTTGCCGGCACCCGTGTCACCACGTCGCTGGCTGTTCCGGCCCGAAACCGGGACTGCGGCACTGGACTGGGGTGCGCCGCTGGCGGCGCCGCGAGACGCCGTGTCACTCTCGGGATCGGCGGGCTCGTCGGTCGTGTCGCGTCGCGTCCGTGGCACACAGGCCATCGTGGCTTGTCGATGTGTCGCACGCCGGTGCGCAAGAGGCGAGGCTGTGCCTGCACTGCACAGAGCCTTTGGCTTTGACCGCGTGTTTGCGTGAGGATCTGCGCAGGCGGGGGAACGCACCCAAGCCCCCGCCCAGGCGGCGCGACGCCGGGCTAGATGAGGAATGCGCCATCCCTCATGATGAGTTGACCGTCGACGTCGATCGTCACATTGCGCATCACCACGTCGAGGTGGGCATCGGACGCCCATGGTGAACCGGTCTTTTCTGGGTAGCCATGGCCGAGTGCGATGTGCACGCCAGGGAACTTCTCGTCTTGAAGGAGATTACCGATGATCTCGCGCAAGCCTACGTTGGTCCCGATCGCGAACTCGCCCACGCGGTTCGCATTGCGGTCCTGGTGAATGTAGCGGTTGAGTTCGCGTTCGAGATCGGGCCGAGCGGGGCATGTCAGGCTCGTCACCACCCCATCCTCGAAATCGATCGTGACCGGGAACGTGTCGCACGTGCCAAGCTCGGAGAAGTAGTCCCCAAGGCAGCCGTCGATCACGGCACGCCCGTTGGCCGACTCGGCGCAGGTGAACACCTCGCCGTCGGGGAGGTTCTTCCATTGCTCGGGCGTGATGCGCCCGTCGGAGATGATCCACTTCCAGCCTGGATTGAGCTGCACGGTGAAGTCGGTGCCGGCGGGCGATGTGACGCGGATCCTGCGGGCCTTGTGCGCGATTTCGTAGACCTTCGCGGACAACGTCTGGATGACGTCGTAGTCCGTCGACATGCCCATCTCCATGACACGGCGGGTGATGTTGATCATGTGGGCGTGGCGCAGCCGCGGGTTGGCCTCGACGGCGTCGAGCATGGGCGAGCGAAATGACTTGAGCTCACCACGCTTACCGCCTGCGGCATAAATGGACGCGGTGGATCGAGCGATGGCCTCACCGATTCGCGGCGGGAAGGCCAGAGGCCGCGATCCGTCGTCGGGCCTCGGGCCGAAGTCCTCCATGACGAACACTTCGAGCTTCGCGCCCACGTCGTGGAGCACGTCGGTGAGGGCGTCGGCAACGTCGGCGCAGTCGTGGTCGGTGATCAGCACGACGGACTCGCCGTGCTCGACTCTCAGGCACTTGTTGACGGCTTGTTCAGCACCATACTTCAGCGTTTCCATTGGCTCTCCCGACGAGCCCCCCGGGGTTGGACGGACTGGTGCACGCCCGGGCTGCCGGGCGCGCAGCGACCGAAAGAAAGCAGTTGCGCCGGATGTGGCCGGCGCGGCTGGCGAAAGGGTGCGGAGCACGAGGTCCGTGGTGGTTCCTGGACGCTCCTACAGTGGCCCGGGGTTAGCGCACAATCCGCTGCGGTGCCAGCGTCCATGCGGGCATGGGCCAACGATTGTGCGAGGAACGAGTGGACGGACGCGCGCCGAATCAGCGCGGGGCAAGTGCCATGGTCGTGGAGAAAAAGACAGGTGTCAGCGATGGGCGGGTCAGATCTTGGCGAGCATCGCCGCGGCCTCGTCGCAGGTCTTCTTGACGCCCGCGACGGACTTGTCGAGCGCGGCCTTCTCGTCAGCGGTCAGGTCGAGCTCGATGACCTTCTCGACACCGTTCTTGCCGAGGATGGCGGGGACGCCGACGAACAGGCCATTGTAGCCGTATTCGCCCTCGAGCAGCGCGCAGACCGGCATGATCTTGCGCTTGTCGAAGATGATCGCCTCGGCCATCTCGAGGGCTGCCCACGCGGGCGAGACGAACGCGGAGCCGAACCCGAGGAGGCCGACGACCTCTCCGCCTGCCTTGCGGGTCCGCGCCTCGATCTTGGCGAGCGTGTCCGCCGACAGGAACTTCTCGACCGGAATGCCAGCGATCTGGCAAGAGCTCCGGACCGGGACCATGTCGTCGCCGTGGCCGCCAAGGACCATGGCATTGACGTTCTCGACGGACACGCCTGCCGCTTCCGCCACGAAATAGCAGTAGCGGCCCGAATCCAGCACGCCCGCCATACCAAGCAGCTTGTTCTTCGGGGGAAGCAGCTTTCTGTACAGCGCAAACACGATCGCGTCGAGCGGGTTCGCGATGTTGATGATCGTTGCGTTCGGGCAGTTCGCCTTGATCGCGTCGGCGACCTGCGCCGTGACCTTGAGATTGATCGTCAGCAACTCTTCACGGCTGGGGAACGTGCCGTCGGGACGCGCCTTGCGAGGCACGCCCGCGGTGTTGATGACCAGTTCCGCGCCCTCGAGCGCCGAGTAGTCCTTCGAACCTACCAGCTTGATGTCCCTCCGGATCTCAGGAAGGCCCTCGGCGATGTCGAGGGTCTTGCCGATCGAAACCGACTGCTTCTTGATGACCTCCTGGCGCTCGGGGGGATCGTTCGGATTGGGCATCGGGGCCGGGTCCACGAGACCAACCTCGCGTGCCAGCCTGCGCTGCGCGATCTCCTGCGTCAACACGCCGCCGATGTACCCACCACCGATGACACCGATCTTCTTGAGCATTGCTCACTCCTTTCCCGGCCAGTGCTTGTGCACGGTTCAGCCGGACCGCCCGTATGCCAGCGAAGCCGAACCGGCGGGCAACTCGCCCTCCTGATTCGCGCATCGCGTATACACTTCCCCTTCACGGGGATCAACCGGCGCAGCGGCTCGACGAAAACCGTGCAACTTGCACCAAAGCCGTCCCGTTTCGACACGGGCCCTTGACACAGCCTTCCCCATTCCCGTAATCGCTGTCACGCGCTCCTTCGGGCGCAGAGGTATCACGTGACGACTCCCGACCCTGGACCTTCGACGCTCCTGCAGGCGCCCGTCGTGTTCGTCACAGGCAAGGGGGGTGTCGGCAAGACGACGGTTGCGGCTGCTCTGGCGGTGCGTTCGAGCAAGATGGGCAAGCGCTGCGCCCTGGTTGAGTTTGACGACGGCGAAGCGGGCAGCCGGGCACTCGGTGCGGACGCTTCGCATGTGGAACACATCGTGCTGCAGTACGACAAGGCGCTGATCGACACGCTCGGGTCGGTGCTGGGGGCGAAGATCATCGCCCGCGCGCTGGTTTCGCACGGCGCGCTGCGGCGGCTCATCCGCGCGGTCCCTGCCCTGCGCGAGTTCACCTTCATGGACCGCGTGTGCGCCCTCGCCAGTTCCGCCCGCTACGACCGCATCATCGTCGACCTCCCCGCTTCCGGCCACGCCTTGGACTGGCTCCGGGTCCCCAACGCGTTCGCGCGTTTCCTTGGCATGAGCCCCCTCGGCAACATAGGACGCCGCATTCATAATGAGATCGTCGCGCCCGGACGCTCGGAGGTCGTCGTCGTGACGCTCGCCGAACCGCTTGTTGTCAAGGAAACGGAGCAGCTCTGCGAGCGCCTGCGATCGCAGCTCGGCACCGTGCCTGCCGTCGTCGTGGTCAACCGCGTCGTCACGCCGGACCCGGAGGGCGCGTGGGAGGCCGCGTCGAGCATCTCGACCATCGCGCCACACCTGGCCGCTGACGCCGCCGATCTCATGGAGATCCTTCGCGCGAGGGACGACGACGCGGACGACACGCACTACGCTTTCGGGCTCGCGCGGTCGGTCCAGGCCAGGCGTGTCATTCCCTTGCCTGACGCTGCGCAGGATCCGACGGCAGCCATGGTCGCCGACTGGATCGCGAAAGGGGCTGCGGCGTGACCACCCGCCTGACCGTATGCGTGGGCGGCGGTGGCGTCGGCAAGACGACCACGTCTGCCGCGCTCGCGTTGAGCCTGGCGCGGCAACGGCGCAAGACGCTCGTCATCACCGTGGATCCGGCGCGTCGTCTCGCCGACGCGCTCGGCACGGAGGTCGGCCGCATGGCGCAACGCGTGTCGATCTGTCCGCGCGGCGACGACTTCCTCTACGCACGCATGCCCGACACGCGCATGTCCCTCGACGACTTCGTCGAGTGGTTGTTCCTCGATCCCGCCCAGCGCGATCGCGTACGGAACAACCCGGCCTACCTCGAGCTGGGCGACTCGCTCGCGGGCGTACACGAGCTGATTACCATCGGCCTGCTTCAAACCGAGATCGACTCAGGCGCATGGGACGACGTCGTACTCGACACGGCGCCGTCGCGCCATGCGCTGGCGTTCCTGACGTATCCCACGCGATTGTTGGGGCTGCTCGAGGCGCGCGCGCTCGCCTGGCTTGCCGCGCTCGCCACCACCGCCGATCCGAGCAAGGCCGACATCAAGCCACGCACCGGGCTGTTCGAGTGGGGCCGGTCCAAGGCCGAGGCGATCGTTGGCAAGCTGGTGGGGCTCGATGGTCTACGCAACCTGTCTGCCCTCTTTGCGGACATGGTTTCCGTGCGAGAACGTTGGGCCGACCTGGCCCGCCGCACCAACACGATGCTGCGGCACCCCGACACGCGCTACCTGATCATCAGCGCGCCCACCGGCGGCGCGCTGGCCGACGCCGGCTTCCTCGTCACGCATCTTCAGAAGCAGGGACTGCGCCCCTCGGCCATCGTGCTCAACCGCGCGGAGAGCGATCCGCCCGCGTGTGAGACCCGCGTGCTGCGCGCCCTCGACGACGGAACACTCGTGTTGCAGGATCACCTGCAATCCGCCTTGCGAAGCACACTGATCGCCATGCATGACGAGCACGCCTCCCGCAGCGAGGCAGCAAGGCGGGCGATCGAGGGGTTGCATCGAATTGCACCACCGGATACGCGCGTGATTCGTCTGCCGTTCGTGCACAGGTCCGAGCCGCGTGCAATCGTGCTCGCGCTTGCCGACGCCTGGGCGGACGCCGCCTCGATCCCCTGACGGACCGGCGCAACTGCACTGCTGCGCCATCCCCGCGCTGATCGGCCAGCGCACGACGCTGCCATCGCGGAAGACGGCGTGACGGTCTCGGACAAGCAGGCTGTCGGCGTGGGGGCATGCTGTCGAGCCGGATTTCACGCGAGCCAGACCTGATCGTGTCAATTGAAACCTCGGTCCGCGGTCCCCTGCACACCGCGAAACGAGCACGCGCAAGGCCCGCGGTCCGGGGCGGCAGGCGCCCCGCTCCGCATGGATCCCCATCGCGGCCTGCCCAGGAGCTGATTCGGTGATTGCGAAGAGCTGGGATGGGGCAGAATCGGTACCGGCCGGGCCCGCCCGCGGAAGCCGCGAGGCTTGGACCGAGCGCTGCATGGTGGTAGGCAGAGGTTCCTCGAAAAGGAGGTTCGATCATGCGACGTCTCGCGCCGGTAGTCTTCGCTGTAGCTTCCTTCTTCTGCGCCTGCGGGCCGGCCCAGCAGCCGGGCCCCAAGGAGCCTCAGGGTTCGCCCATTCCGGAAGAATCGAAGGCCATGGTTCGTCAGGGCGACGCGCAGGTGGTCGCGGCTCAGAAGGCGATGGACGAAGAGATCGACAAGAACCAGGCGGAGGTCGAGAAGGCGATGAAATCCGCGCTGGGGCAGGAGCCGGCCTTCCCTGGCGGGCCTGCACCGATGCCCGCTGCGCAAGCGATCGCTGAGGTCCGCAACGCCAAGATCGATCTCAGAATCGCTCCGGTGCTGGATGCCCAAGGCAAGCCGGTTGCCGACCAGTTCTTGCAGCTCGAAGACTCCTACACCAAGAAGGTGCAGGAAATCGCTCCCAACATGGCGAGCAAGAAGGCGACCCAGGCCGAGATCAAGTTCATGCAGAGCGGCGCGCAGCACGTCCAGAAGCTCAACGAGCTCAAGGCTCAGGTTCGTCTCGCCTCGATGCCGGCGATGATGTCCGGGTGGATGATCACCACGGGCTCGTTGACGACCATGTCCACCGTTGCAGGGATGATCCGCAGCCGCAGGCAGATGGAGATGCAGTGGACGGACCAGGACTACGAGATGGTGAAGCAGGTCCTCGAGCGTCAAAGCAGGCGTGAAGCCCTTGGCGCGTTGGCCCTCGCCATGATGGGCGCCTACCAGGCCGTGGTGAATGACGGTGCAGACCCGAAGATCATCGAGGACGTCGCGAAGGCGGGCCTCGCCGCACTACCGATCAAGGGAGAAGCCACGGTCGAGTCGGCGAAGAAGTACGTGGACAACTTCGAGCAGAACGTGGCCAGCGCGAAGAAGCTCTATGAAGAGCAGATGCGGAAGACCTTCGGCGATGCCCAGTACGAGGCCAAGTACAAGGCCCAGCTCGATGGTATGTTCGCGCAGGCCGCGTCGGCCACCAAGGCGCAGAGCGCGAGCGAGATGATGGCGCAGACCGGCGCGAAATACAGAGCCGACCTCCAGAAGTGCGCGCGCGGTGAGAAGCCTGGGCCCGACTCGATGGTGGGTCCCGACGCTTGCAGGCGCGCCAAGGAAGCGGCGAACGCGGACGGCACGTTGAGCCCCGAAGCGCTCCAAAAGGTGGCCGGAGGCGCGGCGAACGAAGCCGAGCAGGCGGCCTCGGGCGGGCTGGTGGGGATACTTGACGCGATCCCTGGTATCTCCCATGTCAAACTCGCGCTCGAAGGGGTCGCCGCCCTGACCGAGGGAGATGCGTCGAAGGTGCTCCAGCTCGCTGGCGACCTGGTGCCGGTCCCTGGCGTTCGTAGCGCATTGCAGACTGCATCGAAGGCGATTGAGACCGCCAAGAAGGCGCGCAAGGGCACCTGACCCCCCGGCGAGTCACCTGTCCCAGTCGAAGACGCTGTTCCGCATCTCTCTCGTTCTTCCCCGGCGTCAGCGGGGACTGTCTTGTATCGGCTGGCAAGGGGCGTGGCAGTCTCTCCGTGGTATGCACCGTAACGGGTCCAGCGGGACGGTCGACCGCCCGGGTGCAACGGGCCCCTTGTTCGGGTACACTGGATCCGAGCGCCAGGGGCGGTCACCGAGCCTGCCGCCCATTGCACCAGACCGAGGAACGAATGAGGACATCTGCGTTCCATGTCGTATCGCTCGCTGTCCCGTTGCTGGCCTGCTCCACGTCGAGCGACGAGCAGGCGGTGAGGCAAACGGCTTCCGATGCCGGCGACGAGCATGTGCTCGAGGACCGGGGCACGCTGGCGGAGGATGCGTCGCCGGAAGACGGAGGCGGTGAGGAGTCGTCCGCGGACGCGGGGGCCATCCCCTGCTTCAACATTGGCGCGTATCAACGTGGCGACGTGTCCAACTTCGCGGTCCCGCAAGCCGACAGCGTGCCGGAACCACCGGCTTCGGGGTGCGTATTCGATCCTGCGTTCGGGACCACCGTGTGCAAGGTAGCGGACGCGACCGCCTTCGCGGCCGAGGAGTCCGGTGGGGTCGTACGCCCGGTCTACAGCCGCTGGCGCAACGACAACGCCACGGGGGCGTATTACTTCCTCGTGAAAGGGGGTGAGACCCCGCCGGGCAGCGGCCGTGGACAGCTCGTCATCCACCGCACGAGTGACGACACGGTGGTCGCCGTGCTCGACGACATCTACTCGGCGGAGGATGCCGAGTTCCGATGGGACTACGCGCCCACGTCAGCCAACACGTTGTACTTCCGCCAGGACTGCCAGCTACGCGCCTACGACCTCGCATCGCGGTCGCACTCCCTGGTACACGACTTTGCTGTCGAGTTCCCCGGTTGCAGCCGCATCCTCAACGATGTTGAAGGCGACTCGTCGGCCGACTCGCGGTTCTGGGCATTCATGGTGCAAGGCGAATACGACGGTTCGTCGTTCCCGATGATGGCGATTATCACGTATGATCGGCAGACCGACGCGCTGGTCGGCGTGCTCGACTTCGCGGCGTACCAGGCTGCGGGCGGGTCCGCGGGTGAGTTGCCCCGGCCGAACATGGTCGACATCTCGCCGTCCGGCAAGAAGGTGGTCGTGCTGTTCGGCCGCACGGACGAAGGCGGCCCCTTCGACGGACCGCACGCTTTCGACCTGGATTTCGGGCATCCCGTGAAGGTCTGCAACGACGAGACACACGGCGGCTGGGCGTTCGATGCGGACGGTAACGAGGTATACGTCTGCCAGGTGAACGGCGACAACTGGCCGAACGCGCCGGCAGACACGATCGCGTACACGAACGTTTCGACAGGCGAAACGGAGGTGGTGCTGTTTCATGAGGACCTGGGTTGGGACGTAGGCGGATTCCACTTCGGGCGCTTCTACGACCCGGCGATTCGGGGATGGGTGTACATGACGACGTACTCGGAGACCGCGACGAGCCAGAGCTTCTTGCGCAACCAGGCCGTGATGATCGAATTGAAGCCTTGGCAGGATCACCCCAGGATCTGGCGCATCGCACCGACGCACAACGACTACCCGGGCGCCGAGGGCTACTACCGCGAGGCATATTCGCCGATTTCCGGCGATGGCCGCAGGATCTACTGGGGCGCGGACTGGCCCGGCGGTGATGGCACCGTGGACACGTACCGCGTGACGTTGCCCGACGCCTGGTGGATCACCTTGCGGGGCACGCCGCCTACCTGCGAATGACGCCGCATGATCGACCGCCTCGCTGGCACGCGGCACGCCCGGCTCGACGTCCGGGAGGCTTGTGCGTGGTCACGATGGCCGACCGATGCTCACGCGCAGCCGCATCAAGCGCGGCGGAACGATACGTCGACGCGTCTGCGACGGGGACGTATCCTCGGGCGTTCCCCGAAATCGGATGGTTGGCCTGACGTGCCAGGCTCAATGGGATACGCCCCTTTCCGTTCTCGAACGGTGCGGCTTGGAGGGCTTGCACGGCAACGGTTGGACGTGCGAAACGTGGGGGTTGGAGGAGCGTCAGGGTGCGCAGGTGGACTCTCGGGCATCGGGTATGTTAATCGCGGTATGGCTGACTGCATCTTCTTGCGGGGGCGGGGGTGATGGCGGCGCGCATGGCGCCGCCGGGGCTGGTGGCTCGCTGGGTGGCATGGCCGGGGCCGGCGGTTCGGACGCCACGGTCGGAGGATCCGGAGGCTCTGGAGCAAGTACGGGCCGGGGACTTGGGCGGTTCCGGCGGCTCTGGAGGTTCGGACGCAGGGGGTGACTCCGGAGCAGACGCTGGTGGATGTTCGGTTGCTTCGGAGTGTGCGGTCGACTTCGCCGTGACACCGTCCGGTTGTGCGGAAGCGTACTGCGACAACAGCACGTGCAAGGTTCGGTCGGTAGACGGCGACGGTGATGGTCATCGAGCGGCCAACTGCACGGCGGTCGACGCTGGAGCCGGGACGGTGTTGACCGGTGACGACTGCGACGATGAGGCCCCCGACACGTACCCGTGTGCCTGGGATGGACCGGCGGACACGACGCACGCGGATCGTTGCAACGAGATGAGCCAGGACTGCGACCAAGGTGCCGACGACGACTGCCTGCCCGACGGCACGACAGCGTTTGCACGCCAGGTGACACGGTCGCGTGTGGCGAGACGGCCGGGGGGCAAACGATTGCCTACCCCGTCCTGGATTCCACGGGGAACCCGCTGGGGCAGTGCCGTCTGGGCTCGCGAACTTGCCAACCCAACGGGCAGTACGGTGCGTGCATCGGGGCAGTGCCACCCGACGCGGCGGAGTACTGCAACGGAGGCGAGGACGATGACTGTGACGGCCTGGCGGACATGGCCGACACCGACACGGCGGGTATTGACCGCTACCCACTCCTCAGGGCCCTGTGACGGCCTGGCGGACATGGCCGACACCGACACGCCGCCCCTTGGCATGACCGAGTGGGCGTAGGATGCCGACGGCGACGGTTTTCTGGCCGAGAACCCGCTGACTGCCCTGTCCTGTCCCAACCTGACGCCGACCACGTGCTCGACGTGCAATCCGGACTGGTGGGCGCCGACCAACACGTTCGTGCCCGGAGACTGTGACGACCAGAACAAGTACGTCAATCCGTCTGCGATCGAAGTGTGCAACCAACGGGACGATGACTGCAACGGGCAAGTCGATGACAATGCCACGAACGAGAAACTATGGTACTTCGACTACGATGGGGACTTTTTTTGGCGACGTGGACGTCATCCCGGTGCGGTCCTGCACTGCTCCGACGGAGCTGCCAGGCGGCTGCGCGCAGCTCGAGCAAAACGTACCTCCGCAGTACGGTGACGGCATCCCCGGCGAGACGACGCCGTCGTGTCCTGTGGCCCCTTGCGACGCCTCGATGTGGAAGCAGAACCTGCCGAACACGGATTGCATGGACCGGCCGGACCAGGTGGGAACGGGCGTGCCACGCGGCAACAATCCCACGAACGTGAATCCGGGGGCATCGGACCACTGCAACGATCGCGACCATGACTGCGATGGTACGGCGAACACCGGATGTAGCTGCTCACCGATAGGGGCGACACTCCCCTGCGGATCCGCGGCAACCTGCAACGAGGGCATGCAGCAGTGTACGTCCGCTGGTTGGAGTGCGTGCTGCGGAGGCGTGGAGAAGCCGAAGGTGACCTACTGCCCCGACGACGATCAGGATACGTTTTGCGTCTTGGCCTCGTGCGTCCCCGGCCTGTGCCCCGGGAGCCCGCCTCAGGACGGCCACAAGTACGTTCTGAGAACGTCGTGTACCGGCGAGGACTTCGGCGAGACGGACTGCAACGATTCGCCGTACGCCGCGAACCCTGGCAACGTTTCGGAGGTGTGCAACGGAGACGGCGTGGACTGCGACTGCAACGGCAATACGAACTCCGTGGGAGCGGGAGACCGCGCCTGCGTGAACGGCACCAATCGGGCGTGTGCACCGGTCGGCCTGACCTACCCGGACGGCGTGGTTCCAGGCGATCCGCTCACGGCGTTTGCCAGTGGGGTTCGCAGTCCTGTTCTGCCGGGGCCTGGCAGACGTGTACCGGCGGACAGGGAATGGTCAACGCGCAGGGCGACGAACCATGCAACGGGGACGGGTCAGACTACAAATGCAACGGAGTATCGAACGTACCCGGCCAAGGCGACTGTGGATGCTCGGGTTCGGAGACCCGCAGTTGTGGCACTTGCGGACAGGGGACACAGACCTGCTCCGCAGGCCAGTGGGGCCCTTGCATGGGAGACGCCTCCCAGGTGGAATACTGCGAGGACGCGGACGCGGACGCACGGTGCGGAAGCCAATCCGGCCAGTACTACTGTCCGGGGGCTGTCGTCTCGGGCTGGCGCGCATGCACGGCGTGCATCGGCAGCGAGCAATGCGATGGGGACGCCAATCGGAATCCAGGCTGTTCGGAGACGTGAGGCGACGGGGTCGACGCGAACTGCACCCCCCCGACGTACGACGACAGCGACGGATTCGGCGCGGGCAACTCGTGCAACACGGGAAGCGGCCTCGGCGCGTGCCATGACGGGGGTACGATCAGGTGTACCGGCCTCAGCACGACCGGCTGTGACCCCAACGGTTTGCGGGCGCAATTCTGCACGCTCACGCCGGCGCCCAATGGGTCCGAGGACTGGAACTGCGACAATACGATAACGTACTGCGGTGGACCATGCCGGGACGGCACACCTTGCCCGGCGACATGGACCGTGGCCGGCAGATGCGACTCGGGGACGGGCACGAACATTCGGGCAACAGACTACGTGCCAGCGGGCGACCAAGCGAGTGTGGACGCGTTTTGTGCGGACTTCACGAGCCCTGGTCAATGTCACCACTACAGCTTGTTCATGGCATGCTCAGTCGAAAAAACGAAGACTTGTTTCGGCGGGTAGTGCAACCCTCCTATTGAGGACTGTAAGCGCACATGCCCGGCCCCATGTGGCAAGCAGGTGCGCACTGTGTTCTGCGACTGGACTAGCGAGAACGGATGTGTGGCTGCGTTCCACTGCGATCGTCCCTCTCCTTTGCACAATTGCATGCCGGGCACAGAACGCTACTCGCGAGATTGGACCCTCGGTTGCCCACGACCGGAGCAGACAGCCCGATGAAGATCGCATTGATGCACGCTTGTTTCGTCGCAGCGGTGCTGCTCACGATCGCGTGCTTCAAGACGAACAACGTCGACGTTGGCAGCGGCGGAGGCGATTGGCAGGAAGGCATGGCCTGTGAGGCGTCGGAGCAGTGCGCCGACAGGACGTGTGTCGCGGGCTCTTGTCGCCGTCCGTGCAGTTCCGACGCGATGTGTCCGACGGACAGCATCTGCCTGGGCCGTGGCACGGCGGGCGGTTGCCGGCTAGCGGACGAGGCTCACTGCGCCGGGTCCTGCGCCAACGAGGCGCTGGCGTGCGGCAACGATGGCACTTGCAGAATGCCGTGCACCGAGGACACGGACTGTGCACGCGACGGTTCCGTTTGCATCGCATCGACATGTGTCAACATGCCGAAGCAGGAGCTGCCCTGACCTGGTTCGCCTGCCCGGGGGGAACGACGGCAGGTTTGGTGTGCGACGGTGCGAAGCTGGTTCGATGCAACGGGGACCGTCCCGGCCCTGTCGACATCGACACTTGTGCGTACGAGGCGCTCTGCGAGGCGGCGGTGAAGAGCGGCACGAGCGCGTGTGCTCCGCCTGTATGCCAGACCGGCCAGGCGGTCTGTGAAGGGGCGAGCGGCGCTGTCCTGGGGATTTGCGCCGCAGACCTGGCCTGGTTCGAAGACGCCGTCGAATGAGCAACGCCAGCGCTCTGCGAGCAGCTTCGTGCCGACGTGCAGAGTGGCACGGCGACGCCCCCTTGCGTCTGCCCGGAGCCGGTCTGCAACGTGGGAGAGGTCCGCTGCTCGAACGGCGACGTTCTGACGTGCAACACCGGTCAGACCGGCTTCGCGACCGAGGCATCGTGCACCGCACCGGAAGCGCAGTGCAACCCCGGTGAAGCGTCCTGCTTCCATCTGGACATCGACGCACGAGAGATATCGCGCGCCGAATACGAGGCGTTCCTGGATGCGGTCGCGCAAGGGGCCGCTCCGACGCTACCGCAGGCGTGTGCAGGCCACGCCGACTTCGCGCCCGTCGGACTGAGCGATTGGCCCGACGTGGCGACATCAGCCGGGGATCGGCCCATCACGCACGTCGACTGGTGCGATGCCAGCGCCTACTGTAGCTGGAAGGGACGGCGCCTGTGGGGCCGCATCGGAGGCGGTTCCGTCCCGGCGGCGTCGTTCGCCGACCCCGGCGATAGCCAATGGATGAACACGTGCTCGAGCGGTGGCCAGTACAGCGCAACCTATGGTGACTGGGACGGCGCAGGGCACGCCGGCACCTGCAACACGAACACGAGCGCGGTCGCAGCGGTCGGTTCGCACGCGCAATGCCACTCCCCCGTGCCAGGCCATGCCGACTTCCTCGACCTGATGGGCAACGTCGCGGAGTGGGAAGACGCTTGCACAAGCGGTGGGCAATGCCACGCGCGCGGTGGAGCCTTCGCGTCCAATCTGGTGGTCGCGCAGCTCGGCTGCACCGCGGACAGGTTGCTGGACCGAACCGCACGCGCGCAGGATGTCGGCTTCCGCTGCTGCGGCCCTTGAGGCACTGTCCCAGGCGGCCGGCTGACAGGCAGTCCTTGCGACCGCCTGAAACGCAGGACGCCGCGATGGTGTTTTTTTTGCCTGTCGGGCGTGCACTCGTAAGAACGACGGACGGCATCACGCCGAGCGGGTCGGTCAAGTGTCAGGTGACGCGGCGAGGCAAGACAGGGTTATTCATGACGTGAGTGATTGTCCTGCAGGACGACGAGCGAGCGAACAACCAATTGGTGCGGGAAGACGGGATTGTTCATGCCGTGAGTGATTGTCCCGCAGGCTGCGAACGGGCGAACCACGCGCCCGCTCATGGGCAAAAGCATGGGTACGATTCACACACGCGACCGAAGAGAACCCGATGTGGACCCCGGTATGCGCGCGGATGTCGCACGGTGGTCGCCGAGCATCGGCATGCCAGGCTGGGCCTTGGTGCAAAGGGGCTTTCGTCTACAGGCGCCTGGAGTCCGAGCTACAGGCGCCTGAAGGCATCTCGATGATCTGCTTGCATGAACCTTGTCCATCTCGTCGACTTCCTACGCACAACGCCGCCGTCACGTCGACCACTCGGTCGCCCCTCGTATTGCCCGGATTCGCCTTGCCTGTCATGGGCTTCGGCGTGCTGCGCGAGCTGATGCTTGACTTCACCATGTCCCCTGCCAGACCGTTGTGGTCATGCAACGGTTCTTTCGTGGGTGCATCCCCATCGTGCGTCGTCGGCGCGACGGACAAGCCTGGGACGTTGCCGGTCCCGAGCTTGACCGCATGGGCTCGCAGGACCTGCCGCAGGCAGCAACGACCGCAAACCTGCACGGGTGCTGCGGCCGGGCGCATCGTCGCCGCGGCCACGACACAGCACGGGTCCCGGACACGAGGGGCCGTGTCGGAAGCGGGCGCACTGCGCGCAGGGTTGCACGACCCATGGCAACGTTCGCGCTGCTCGTCAGCCAGGGTACCACGTGGGCGGGGTGCGGTAGTGAGGACGTGGCGGCACCTCCGAGCCCTGCGTGCGAGGCGAGGTCGTTCCGCAACGCGCTCGAAGCAGTGAGCACCGCGGACCTGTCGGTCCACGTGGAGACGGACGGGACACAGCAGTCTGCGCTTGTGAAACACGATGTCGAAGAATACTTGCGAAGGCTCTGGGACACTCCGGATCTCCAAGTCCTCGAAGGTCCGCCTGCGTTCGACCGACCGTATACGATCTGGGTTTCCTCGTCGGACCAGGCCGCTGCAATGGCAGGGGGTTCGCCGGCCTCGGGATATGTCTTGCGTCGCATCCGGCACGGCGACGGCACGGTGGTTCTCGTATACGCGCCAGACGCGGACAATCTTGCGTACGGGACCTATGCACTCCTCGAAGCGCTCGGCGTACGATTCTTTCACCCCATGCAGGAGCTGGTTCCTCGCCTTGGCGGCGCTTACCTGCCGGGCGCGATCGACGTGCAGCGCGTGCCCGCCTTCGAGGTCCGTGGCGTACAGGTCCACCTGCTTCACCCGCTGGAGTACTTCCCGGCGTTCAACGAGCCGGGCGAGGAGAACCTGCAAGTTGCCAGGCGCTACATCGACTGGCTCGTCAAGACCGGGCAGAACCATCTTCAGTGGAGCATCCTCGATACGGTGGACTTCGAGGCGTGGAAGCCTCACGCTGCTCAGATCATCGACTATGCACACCAGCGCGGCGTCACCGTCGGCGCGGTCGTCCAGGTGTGGGGTGGTGCTTCCCTGCAAAACGCCTACGACCTCATCACGACGCAGGACGGATGGCAGAACGAGCTGGAGTCACAGATCGACCGGCTGCTTGCCCTGCCGTGGGACGTTCTGGAAGCCGGGCTCGGCGAGTTCTTGAGCATCGATCCGCACCAGGTCGTGGGCTGGCTCGACCACATGACCGCTTACGTATCCGACCGCTACCCGGGCACGCGCGTGTCGATCACCAACCATGTGGGCAACTTTCCGGAGATGTGGATCGACTACGACGGCCAGCAGGTTTTCTATTATCACCTTCCCGGGTTTGCTGACCCGCGGTTGACCAACACGGTCCACACGGTCTTCTTCTTCGACCTGTATCGCGACTGGGGAGGATACGGTCATCCGGACTTCCAGTTGCACCGAGACTTCTTGTTCGACCAGCTCCCGCGGCGCCCCATGCGCTACATGCCCGAGTCGGCGTATTGGTGCACCGCCGACGTCGACGTGCCGCTCTTCCTGCCGGAGTACGTGCATGCTCGGTGGGTCGACATCCACAACCTGGTCCGCGACACGCGCGACCGCGGCCTGCCTCCGGTAGAAGGGCACGTCATGTTCAGCTCCGGCCACGAGTGGGGCTACTGGATGACGGACTACCTGGCAGCGAAGATGATGTGGGACCCCGACAGGGAGATGGATTCGTTCTTCGGTGACGTGGCCCAGGCGTATGGGTCGTGCTCGACGGAGATCGACGCGGCGCTGCGAGCCTACACACACCTTCAGACGGAATTCCTCTTCGATCGAAGGCTCATCCCATACTTGTCCGCAGAGGACATTCACGACGATCTCGGCTACCTCGTGGGCATCGAGACGCATCCGAGACGCATTGCATTCCACGAGTTGCTCGCGATGACGCCGGCGGAACTCGACGCTTTCGAAGGGAGCGTGGTCGCTGGCCTGAGGGAATTGTCCGAGGCTGTACGCCCCCTCGAAGAATCCGTGTCTGGCGTGTGCGACCGGGCCGACGACGACTTGCGACCGTGGTGTTCGGAGTTGCGCGACGGTATCCGCGTCACGCGCCTTCGCATGGACCACTCGCGCATGCTCAACGAAGCGGTCATCGCACGCGCGCGCGGCATGGGCGACCCGTTGCGCCTGATCGGGGAGGCTGCCGGTGTACGCGCCGATGCCGCCGGCGTCGTAGCGCTCCGAGAGAAGGATTATCGATTCGATACGGACTTGCTGGTTGGAGCATACGCGAATCCGACCCGCTACCCGTTCGGCTACCTGAGGCAGGCCCATACCCAGTGCCTGTGGGAGCGCCAGGAGATCCAGGCTGCCGGGGTGGTAGAGAACGGCGATGCGCCGCCCATTGGTTCGCTGCCCGCCTGCCAGCAGTGACATCGAGCTTGGCAGCAATCGCGCCGCCGACATCGCGCAGACTCGACCTCATGCACCGGCATGTCGCGTCAGGCCTCGGCGCAAAGGGTTTCGCGGCTCCAGGCGCCTGGAGTCCGAGCCGCAGGCGCCTGGAGTTGTCGCAGCGAGGACAGGCGCAGTCTTGACCGCGAGGCTCTCCTCTTGCACGCGCAGGTGATGGCGTTCGTGCGCCGATCGGTCGCCCACGGGGGCAGTCAGGGCTCGACACGGCCCGTCGTGAGCCAGTTCTTCCATCCGCTCGACCTGCGGCCGTCGTGCGCGACGAGCGCCGCTGTCACGCAGTCCGCGACCAGCGGGTCGACATACACGGGGGTGCCTTGCTCCCAGCCGGCCACCAATGCGAGCGCGCGTTCGAACGTGGTCGCATGCTTCGGCACGACGGTCGGATGCTCGTCCGTGTCGAACAGTTCCACCACGGACTCGAGCTGCGTGGTGACCAGGTACTGCCCTTCGGAAACCAGGTCGATGGCGACGGACTCCGCCTCGAATCGCACGCGAAATAGAAGTGCCATGGAACCTCCATCTTCTACGATACCGTCGATGCCGCTGTCCGGGACGCCAATTCGACGGAGTTCCGAGCCAGGGCCGGGTGCGGCCTGTCTTGACGAAGGCTCCCGGGCCGGATCACATAGACAATGGCTCTCACCACTTTGCTCGCTGCCTCGGAGGTGTACGTGATGGCGTTGTCGTCCGGCTCGCTGCTTCGCTCGGGCAGCGAACTCGTCATCAATGGTTTGACCTATCGCCTTTTGGTACTCGGGGGCCACGACACCGCGCTCTTGCCATCCGACAGGACCACTCGTGGTCTTCCGCTGCGCGCCGCCGACCTTACCGGCATGATGGACACGCTCGAAACGCTGCGCGAGGTCTGTCAGAAGGTCACGCTGCTCAACGAGCGTCTGCTCGATCCGCTCGACGGTCTGACGGGACGGTCGCTCGACCTGCTGATGTCTTCACCGCACGTTGACCCCACCTTCCGCAGCGCACTGGTTCCTTACGCCTTTGCGGTGTTCAAGCACGGGTGCAACGTGCTGACCGAGCGCGGGAGTGTCATCGTGCCTCCTCTGCCCCGGGATGCGTTCGCCCGCCAGGTCGCGAACCTCCCTGCCCAGCAACGTGGAAGCATCCGGTGGAACGCGGCGCTCGAGCATCTGTTCGATCCGGTCCCTCTCGTGACACAGGGGTTCTACCTCTTCGAACGCGCAGAAGATCGCGCCCGCTTCGAGGCGTCCCTCGGTGATCGGTACGCTCTGCTGTGCAGCGCCCTGAGGCGCCTGTTCGCCGATGCGATCGACAAGCAGGCCGACTTGCCGCAAAGCGAATGGCAACGCCTCGACGACCTGAGCCAGCAGGTGCTGGACATGCAGAAGTCGGCACTCGAGGCCGCTCTGGACCACGCCGATCCTGAGGTTCGCCGCGTGGCACACCGCGTACGGATCCGCTGCTACGACGACGGACAGATACGTATGTGGTCGATGCCGTATGCACTGGAGTTCGAGCGAGAACTGGACGAGTGCGCTGCGCTGTTGCGCAAGGCGAGGTCGACCGTGCCGGGGTTTGCTGCGCAACTTCGTGCTGTGCTGCTCGACCTCGAGGCATGGTGCCTGGACCGTACCGATTCCGACGACTGGGCGGAGAGCCGTCCGTCCTGGTTGGCGGCCGACGACCCTTCGAACCTGGTCGACGTGGCCCTGACCGTGGAAGAAAAGGTTTCTCGGCTCGGGGCCAAGGGCGGTTTTCAGATGGTCGTCAGCGCATTCGACTGGCCGCCGGACGCCACGAAGGCCGTTTATGACGTCGTCCGGTCTGAGGGACGCCGGCGCGGCAACCTGAACGTTTTGTTCTTGCGTCACATGCTCGTCGGCGGCGGGGCGAGCAACGCGATGTTGGCTGGCGAGAAGCTGCCCGACCCGGACGGTCGCGACATGTACAAGGTGATGACCTTCACCAACGCCGTGCGCGGATCGATGGTGCGAGCCAACGCGCCCTTGATCCTGAGGGCGACGGAATGGCCGGCGCCGAGGCTCGCCGACCTCGAAGACGCCGCGAGCGTGCTCGTGTTGCTCCACGAGTTCGGACACACCTTCGGCGACTTCGCCGAGTTCCTTGGCGATATCGGCGCGAGCGTCGAAGAAACCAACGCCGATGCGTCTGCGATCTACCAGACGAGACGTCTTGCACCCGCGCACCTGTCTGCGCTGCTGCACCTGGGGGTCGGCTGGATGCCGGTCCAGCGCCTCATGCAAGGGATGACCGAAGCCCATTGCCATGCCGACCTGGTTGTCTTCGACGCACTCCGTGCGGAAGGAGCTGTCGATGTCGTGCAAGTCGAAGACCGCTGGGTGGTCCGCGTGCTCTCCGAGGAGACGGCGGTGCGCGCTGCGTTCGCTCTCGCCATCCGCATGCGTCTCTGGGAGGCAGGCATCCCCCTGCGGTTGCAACCAGCGATCGTCGAAGCGTTCGATCCGGGCGACACATCGCAAGACGACCGGATTGCGGCGGCAGCACGTCGCTTCCTGGCCGGGCTGACCGTCGACGACCGAGCCTGCATGCGTCGCGACGTGGTTGCGGAGTCCAAGGCTTTCTTTGCGTTTTCCCGCCTGCGCGCCATCAGCGAGCCCCTGGAGCACGTGCTGGCATGCCTGCCGCGCTACCAATCGGTGGCTGTGATCGCGACCGACCGACGGCTCGCATCGCTGGTCGCTCCCTGAGCGGGGTCGCACGGCGCATCGCCGGGGCCCCCACGGGTGGGGGAATCCGTCGGCCTGGGCGGAAAAGCCGGGCGGTGCGCGGCCCGGACCCAGCGCCCGGTGCCCCGGTGAACATTCCTGCTTGCACAGCGAGACTCATCTCGCTATGAGGAGGCTGCCGCGGGGCGGGCGCGGCCCGACCACACACCACCTAGCTAGACAGATGCAATTGACCAGGAGGCCCTGATGGCAAGGAAGATCACCGATGCGTGCATCAACTGCGGCGCCTGCGAGCCCGAGTGCCCCAACGAGGCGATCTCGGCTGGCGACGAAACCTACGTGATCGACGCAAGCAAGTGCGACGAGTGCGAAGGCAAGGACGAGGCGGCTTGCGTCGCCGTCTGCCCGGTTGCCGACGAAGCCATCGTCAAGGCCTGACGTTCCACCCGGCACTGCTGCGGGCCGACGCCCCGGCGTACTTTCCCTGTTTCCCCCCGCGCGGAGCGGTGTAGTTTCGCGAGCATGCCCTCGATTCGGCTGGACCGTCCTCTTGTCGTCTCGCCGTGGACCGTGCTCTCGGTGCTCCTTGCCACATGCTCATCCGCCTGCTTCGAGACACGCGGCACGGCCTGGATGCAAGAGCCGCTGGCCCCCGATGACCACCGGCTCCCCGAAGGCACCGACCCCGCGCCCTCTGCGACCGTGGCGCAGCATGCGCGGCGGCGCGCACAGGCCGCCCCCGAACCTGTGCGACCAGACGACGACCGTGCAGCCGACGCCCGGTCCGCAGGGCGGCTGCTTGGCGTCTTCCATAACACCTACTACTCCTTTCCCGATCAGTCCGACTATGCCAAGGGCGAGGACGTCACCCTCTTCGATGCCGCGTGCAAGCCGATAGCAACGGTGCCGCGGCAATTCCATGACAAGCTCTGTGTGCAAGGCAGCGGCCGCCTCGCCGACCGCAGGACGGTGAGCTTTGCGAAGCGCGGCTGTGATTGTGCCGCCGTCTGCCCCCGGTCGGCCCAGAAGATCTGCTACGAAGCTTTGGATCCAGCGCGTTTCCCTTGGGGCAGAGGTGCCACGGGTGCTCCCATCACACCCTTTCGAACCATTGCAGTCGATTCTTCCATCATCCCGCTGGGCACTCCGGTGTTCATCCCGGCATTCGTCGGTCTGGCCATCCCAGGGGGCGGGTTGCACGACGGCTGCTTCGTCGCCCAGGACCGCGGACTGCGTGTCGTCGGCCGAAGCGTCGACGTGTACACGGGTTCCGAGTCGGCCACCGCGGCCTGGAACCGGTTGGTCGGCACGGGTACGGGGCTCGAAATCTACGTGGATGAGCCTCGGTGCGCGGCCCTCCGCGCGCCCTGATGCCGTTCGCCTGCGGTCAAGCTGCCCGCAGTGCAAGCCCGCAGATCAATCGTTGTTGGACGAGCAGCGGCACCCGTTGCAAACCGCGCGCGTCGCGGTGGTGGGACACAGCGCCCTGCCCGGCAAAGGCATGACAGGATCACGGGCGCACGGCGACTCTCGCCGCCGCAACGAGCGCCCGATGGCAATCAGGCGAGCCCGTACTTCGTCCCGCGAGCGACCCCTGACTTCTGGAGTTGCCCCGCGGCAATCATCTCCTGCAGCGGGACAGCCAGTTCGCCCGAGCGGGTGCCCAGCACCCGATTGAGCTGCTCAACGCTCATGGGAACGCGCGCCTTTCGCAGTGCCGCGACGACCCGTTTCTTGATGTCGTCGCCTGACTTGGTGGCCGCATTTGCAGCGGGCTTCGCGACAGGCTTGGGTGCAGGCTTTGCAGCAGCACTTGCGGCAGGTTTTGCAGCAGGTCTGGGCGCGGGCTTCGCAGGTGCGGTGGCGCGCCTTGCTCGCACCGGCTCCTGGTCGCCCATCGCCGAGGTCATCTCGTCGATCACGTTCTCGAGGAGGGAAACGACCTGGCTCGCGAATTCCATCGACGCCTTCGCTGCCTTCTCACGCACGTCCTTCGGCAATGCTTTCCTGGAGTCGCTCATGATCATGCATGTAAGACAAGAATCAACCCGAGCGCAAGCCGATACTGGGCGACGGTAAACAATTCGAGTTCACGCGGCCCGGACTGCCATCCATGGCGCGCGCCACCTCACGCAACCCGCGGTTCTTGTGTGGCAGCGCAGTGGTCGAGGCGCAGGTCCACTGCGGCAACCGGTCGCGAGCCCCTGCCGCGGACAGCGTTCCCCCGGATTGCGCTGGCACGGGGCGAATGCCATACCATGGGCCCAAACCTCGCCCCGGACCTCCCGTGAAAGAAACGACAGGCTCCCTCAGCTTCCACCCCCGCGGATTCGGATTCCTCGAATTCGACGATTTCGGCTCCCAGGCCGCCGCGTTCGTCGCTCCACCCGAGCTCAATGCCTTCCTCGCTGGAGATGTCGTCCGCGCCCAGATCCACCGTGACGACGACGGTCGATGGTCGGCAACCGGCCTGCACCTCGTCGAGCGAAGCCGTACGACGGTTTTCGGACAGGCCGTTCGCCGTCACGGCGAGATGTTCCTGCGAATCGACCGGGAGACGGCCAACACTGACTGGCGGCTGGACCACACCGGATTTTCTGGCGAGCTCGCAGAGGGAGATTGGGTGGTCGGACGTGTCCTGCCCGATCGAATCGCAGCTCTCCGTGTGCTCCGCGCCGACGAAGACGCGGGGCTCGAACGTATCATTGCCCGCTGGCAGCTCTCGTCCGAATTCCCGGAGCGCGCGCTCGAAGAAGCACGCATCGCGGCAGCCTCGCCCATCGACACCACGGTCGCCCGTCGAGACCTGCGAGGACTCACCCACGTGACGATCGACGCATCGTCGACGCGCGACATCGACGACGCGATAGGCATCTTGCCCGCGGACAAGGACGGAGCGATCCGTCTGGTCGTGAGCATCGCCGACGTATCCTCGTCGGTGCGGCCGGGCAGTGCGCTGGACGAGGAGGCACGGCGACGCGCCACCAGCACCTATCTTCCGGGCCGCGTTCTGCCCATGCTCCCGCCGGAGCTGAGCGAGGGGCGTCTGAGCTTGCTGCCCGACGTCGACCGCGAGTGCATCTCCGCCGAATTGCGAATCAGCGCCGAGGGTGACGTTGTCGCGGTCGACGTGTATCGCAGCATCATCCGGTCCATGGCGCGCTTGACCTACGATCGAGTCGCCGACTTCCTTGATCGATCCGCCGACTCCGGCCTCGACCCGCGTGTCTGCGAAACGTTGACCTGGTGCAGAACCGTGTCCTCCCGTCTCTCGATGTCGCGTGGGCGCAGGGGTGGTATCGAAATGGCCAGAGACGAAGCGCGATTCGGCATCGATGCTGCCACCGGCCGCGCCACCGTGCTCGAGCCCCTTCGCCCCACCAGCGCGCACCTCCTGATCGAGCGATGCATGGTGGCCGCCAACGAGGCCGTTGCGGACTGGGTGTTTGCCCGGGGCGTCCCTGTCCCGTTCCGTGTGCACGACGCCCCACCCCCCGACGCAGCGGAGCGCCTCGAGCGCATGGCGCGGAACTTCGGATTCGCCCCCGGATTCGGCAGGGTGTTGACACCTCTGGCGCTCGGCGCCTTCGATCGGCAGATCCAGCTCTCGCCGGCCGCCCCCGCCATCTTGTCGGTTCTTGCTCGCGCACTCGGCCCGGCAAGTTACTCGGTGACGCCAGCCCCGCACTTCGGGCTTGCCGCACCACGCTATCTGCACTTCACATCACCCATTCGACGATATGCTGACCTCCTCGTGCACCGCGCGCTGTCCGCGTACCTCGACGGCGAGCGCCCGAACGACCCGACTCCCCCCACGCTGCAGAGCGTCTGCGACCATGTCACGTCCATGGCCTCCCGAGCGTCCCGTGCAGAATCCGACGCCCACAGGCTCATCAGCGCTCGCGTCATGGCCGACCACATCGGCGAGGAGTTCAACGCCAACATCACCGGCGTGCGGCCCTTCGGCCTCCGCGTCCAGCTCCGCGATTCGCTCATCGTCGGCCACGTAGCCTCCGACGACATCCCCCACGGTCCTTTCACCTTCTCCGAGGCGTCGCAGGAACTCGTGGGCCGGTCGTCCAGGTACTCCGTAGGCATGCCTGTCCGCGTACGAGTCGCGCGGGCAGACGAAGCATCTGGCAGACTCGAGCTTCACATCGTGCCCACACCCGCACAACGTCAACCGATCGATTGACCGCCGTCAATCGCGAGCACCTGGCCAGTGATGTAGTCGTTCGCAGCCAGGAAACACACCGCCCTGGCGACGTCCAAGGCGTCGCCAAACCGACCCAACGGGATCCGTCGCCGAAGACGGTCGAGCTGGTCCTCGCGATACCCCTCCGGTACGAGCACAGATCCCGGAGCCACCGCGTTGACTCGCACGTCCGGTGCAAACGCCGTCGCCAGTCCGCGGACCAGATGCACGAGCGCAGCCTTCGAAACGCTGTACGCGACGTAGTTTCTCCAGGGTCTCAGCGCACTCACGCATGCAACGGCAATCATGCATCCGTGCGCCGCGCGCAGCTCATCCGCCAAACCGACCGACAGCCGGTAGGGCACCGTCGCGTTCAACAACATCGCACGGTCCCAGCTCTCATCGTCCATCTCCGCGGGGACGACGCGCTCGAAGTTCCCAGCGTTGTTGACGAGCACCGCAAGCTTGCCCCCGGAAAACTCCCGCGTTCGATCCATGAGCTGCACCAGTTCGCCACGATTGGTGAGGTCCGCCCGCACGCTCGTCGCCCGCCTCCCCCGCCTCCGCGCTCGTTGCACCACTTGCTCTGCGCCCTCACCGCTCGTCCCGTAGTGAACCACCAGGTCGCAACCCGCCTCGGCAAGCGCATCCGCGATCGCTGCCCCAAGCCGCCGGCCTCCACCCGTCACCAGCGCCGTTGTCCCTCTGAGATCCATCTCGCTCATCGTTGCGTCGCCATCCTCCCCCACCCAACCGATTCCGTCGACCCCGGATGCATCTTGCCACCACCGCCGTCGTGGTTTGACGTCTCCCTGCCACTCCCCGACACCGCCCCGGCACCATGGCACCCCATCGCCCCTGCCGTCTCACACCCATCCCTCTTGCCCTCACGTGCCTGGCGCTGACCTGGACGCATCAAACCGCCCTCGCCACCCCCTCGCCCTTGCCGCCAAGCGCGCCGCCCCACCCGCCATCCCCCTCCCGTTCAAAGCAACCCCGTCTCCTTCCTCGACGTCCCCGGCGCGACGTCTACGCCCTCATGAACGACGCATCCAGTCGCAACCTGGCCGACGGCACGAATTTCGTGCACGTCGCTGGTTCCGACTCCGACTGGACCATCGCAAACGTCCTCTGCACCGCAACCGAGGGGCCGCAGTTCGCTTGCCTGTACCTCGTACAGGACCGAGCGGCAGGGCCATCGTACGCGCACCGCAAGCTCGGGCTGCTCGATTCCAACGGCAAGCGCCACGCGTTCACGAGCAGAGGCGGTGACAACTACTCCGTCACCGGCTTCGGCATTCCCTTGCACGGCGACGCGCCTCCCCTGTTCACCGATCCGGAGACTGTGCCCTCCGGCAACGCCACCAGGACCACCCCGGTACCTCGTGCGCGATGGCAACCGCTCCATGCTCGACATCACGGGCGAGTGCTTGGTCGCGCTGCTCGCTCGGATCGGCGGCGACCGCTCTGATCCTTCCATCCCGTTCGTCGAATTCAAGAGCAAGCTCTGGATGGTCTATCGCGACGGACTACGCCCTGGAGGAGTCCGACTGCTATGAAAGAGACTGCTACAACTACTTCCTCCAGGCCGGCATCGGCGGCTGGATGACCTGGTGAGCGCTTGCCGACGGCGCGCCCAAGACGGGCGACACGGGCGGGTTCGACGTACTCGAAACGAGCGATTCGGTCCGCCGCGCGGTGCTCGCGTCGGCCATCTTCGAGGCACGCTACGGCAATGTCGATGTCGCGCTCAGCTACGCCCAATCGATCGTCGGTGACGCTGCGAGGAACATCGAGAGAAAGTCGAACGGCCTCCTGTCGGGCGATGTCAAGATCGACGACATCTTCATCAGCCACGACATGAAGCTTGCATTGGTCTGGGGCAGATACCGCGGCGTCGCCACAGTGAGACAGGGGATCGCGCTCGACCCCGCCGAACTGCCCCTCGATACCAACTACGTCGGCCCCCAGTTCCTGCTGCTCAACACGTGGCGCACCAGTACGGCGTGGCCCACACCACATCTCGCCTCCCCGCTGCGGTCCACGCCTGGACCGCGGCCGAGGGATCCACGTCGTGCACGTACGCAGGCAGCCACCGCCGGCAGGGTACCGCAAGCAACATCGGTCTCGTCATTGGCTCCTCCTGGCTCGACGATGCCACCAAGTACGAGAACCACTGCAATAGCGTCTTCCTCGACCTGTCCGGCGCATCGGTGTCAGCCTCCTGCGTTTCGACGAGCCCGTCTCCCTCCCCTGCGGCGACACGAGCAAGAACACCGCCATCGACCTACGTACAACCACGCAATTCGGCTGGCTCTTCTTCCACCGTTGGCAGTCGGCCAACGGCTTCGGCTTCTACCTGCGTCCTGCCCACGCTTGCGAACTCGTCGTCTTCGGCGGCTCGTCCAAGCCGTCCGACCGCAAGGCCGAGGACAGCGACAGGGACTTCATCATCGCACGACCGTCGAATACCTCGCTCCGCCGCGGACCGTGGTTCGACCTCGGCGTCGTGCTCTGATCCGCGTTCTTCCCATCCTCACGGTCGCGCACCAGCGGGAGCGTCGATCAGAGCACGTTGATGTGGCCGCAGTCCGGACATTCCCAGGTCACCTTGTTGCACGACATGCCCCACTCGTTCTCCTGCATACACTTCTGGCAGATTTGGAACGAGCACGCGGCGCACGCCCAGCAGAACGGCGGGCTCTCCTCGCATATCGTGCATCGGTATGCACGCTGGCGCTGACGTGTCTTCGACGTGGGCATGTCTCGACGGTGGCGCGCGGGGCCGGTGTCTTTCGCGGCTTGTCCGGCGGGCACGGACATAGCACAACCAGAAACGACGACTCAATCTCCACCACCATGCCATCGACACCACGCGATCTCCCTTCCACCTGGTTGCTCGACGGCGCCACGGGCACCGAACTCGAGCGTCGTGGCTTCGCCACACGGCTTCCGTTGTGGACCGCCACCGCGCCGCGCGATTGCCCTGACCTGCTCGCGTGCATCCACCGCGACTACGTCACCGCGGGTGCCGACGTCATCACTGCTTGCACGTTCCGCACGTCGCGCCACACGCTCGCCAAGGCCGGCCGTGCATACGACGCCGTCCCCTTGACTCGTGACGCCGTGGCCATCGCCCGCAGCGTTCTGCCGGCCGACCGGACGGTCCTCGTCGCTGGTTCGATCGCGCCCCTCGAAGATTGCTACTTCCCCGACCGAACTCCGCCTGCGAGCGTGCTTGATCGCGCCCACCACGACCATGTCGATGCCCTTGTCCTCGCAGGCGTCGACTTGCTGCTCGTCGAAACCATGCCCACCATCCGGGAATCGCTGGCTGCCGTCCGCGCCGCCGCCCGGTCCGGACTGCCCATCATCGTGTCGTGGGTCGTGCGCGACGACGCTGCCCTGCTCGACGGCTCTCCCCTGCTGCACGCGGTGGACGAGGTCGGCCCGTTCGGGCCCGCGGTCGTGTCGGTCAATTGTGCATCTCTCGCGGCGTGCGAGGCCGCGGTCGCCACCCTCGCGACGTGCGGCCTTCCGTTCGGCGCCTACGCGAATTCGGGCACGCCTGACGGAACGTTCGGCTTCCAGCCGACCCACCTCGACACCGAGGTGTACGCCTTGCACGTCACACGCTGGCTCAAGCGCGGCGCCACCATGGCCGGCGGCTGTTGCGGAACCACCCCCGCTCACATCGCACGCCTGCGCAAGGCGATCGACCATCACGCCGTGATCGGCCCCACGGGACATCCAGCATGACACGCATCGCGTCCTACGAGCAACCGCCCGTCATTCGTCCTGCGGACATCGCCGACAACGCCGTGCTGTCCGTGTTCCGCGTGCCGAAGGAGGCAGCCGGTCAGCGCGTGGATGTGTTCGTGCAGTCCCAGCTTCGCAACACCAGCCGCACCCGCGCGAAACGGATCGTACAAGCTGCCGCACGCACGCTCGATGGAACGCCGATTCGCCCTAACGCCCGCGTGTACGCCGATCAGTACATCGCCATCTGGCGTCCCCCTTGGGATGAAGTCGAAGTCCCCCGGCACATCCCCGTCTTGTACGAAGACGAGCACATCGTCGTCATCGACAAGCCGGCAGGCCTGCCGGTGCATCCCTCTGCCAAGTACTACCGAAACACCGTCATCAAGATGCTCGCCGAGCAGTTCCCCTCCGAGCACATCGTGCTCGCGCACCGGCTCGATCGGGATACCAGCGGGGTGCTCGTCGTTGCGCGGACCTACGCAGCAGATCGTGCCATCAAGAAGCAGTTCGAAGCGCGGGTCGGCGTGAGCAAGAGCTACCAGGCGATTACCTGGGGATGGCCGGACGCCGACGACTTCCGCGTCACGCTGCCGCTGGAGCGCGATCCCATTTCGCGGCTGCGCTGTGCGATGCGCGTGGCTGCGCCGGGGACCGGGCTATCCGCGTCCACACACTTCCTCGTGCTCGGTCGACGCGTGCGAGGCGACCGGCGGTACGCCCTGGTGCGGTGCGACCTGGAATCGGGGCGCCAGCACCAGATCCGGGTCCACCTGTCGGCCTGCGGCTGCCCTGTTGTCGGGGACAAGCTTTACGGGCCGGATTCCGAACTCCATGCGCGCGGGTCCGATGGCACGCTCACACCGGAGGACAGGGAGGTTCTCGAAATGGATCGCCATGCGTTGCACGCCTGGCGAATTGCGTTCGACCACCCGGTAACGGGTTGCCGATTGGAGCTGGAAGCTCCCTTGCCTGGAGACATGTCAGCCTTCTGGCAGGAACTGTCCGATTGAGTCAGAGCCCTCGCGGTACCTTGTCCAGGTCCACCAGCGACAGCGCGTAGCGGATGAGAGCGCTACGGTTCGCCTTCGTCAAACCGCGTGTCTTCAGCTCGTCAACCATCGCGTCAAGCTTCGCCAGGTCGGCCGTGTACATCGAGATACAGATGACCTTGTAGTGTGCGGGCTTCGCGGCCGCACGCGCGACGGGCTTGGCGCGCGCCGGTGGCAATGGTTCTGGCGTGTAAAACTCCCCGGAGAGCACCGACTGTACCTCGTCGCCGTCGAGCACCTTGCAGGCTGCCCCTCGGAACTCACCATGATCAGATGACATCTCGCGCTCCTTGATGCGTACACCCGCTCATGTCGGGCATGCCCTTGCACCTGTCGTCCTCGCCAGCCATCTCGAGGTTCCCTTCGCTCACGCCGACATCGCCTCGGCCGTCCCATCCCGCAGGCTCACGCCCACGCGGCCGTCGATGAGCCTGTCCACCACACGTCGATAGTCCTCCGCCGCAGTCGTACCTGCGGCATATTCGAAGATGGTCTGACCGTGCGCCGGCGCCTCTTTCACCTTGATCGCCGCCCGGATCGGAGGCAGGCACCGCTCCCCGAAGTGCTGCTGCAGCGTCTCCACCGCTTCGCGGCAGATGTTCGCACGTGCATCGAAAAACGTCGGCAGCACACCCCAGATGCGTACCGGATGGTGCAACAGTTGGTTCACGTTGCGCACCGTCTTGAGAACCTGCCGCACGCCCACCAGCGAGAGATAGTCGCAAGCCACGGGAACCAGCACGCTGTCCGCGAACACCAGTGCGTTCTGGTTCATCAGCGACAGGCTCGGCGAGCAGTCCAGCACCACGTAGTCGTAAACGGCAGCCGGCCCCGCGAGCCGGTCCCGCAACACGCGGTCCCGGTTCTGGCGGCCCGCCAGGTATAGCTCCGCAGCCGCAAGCGTCTCGTTCGACGCCACGAGGTCCAGATTCTCGCGTACCGTCTGCGCTGCGGACTTGAGCGGTAGGCCCATGACCAGCACGTGGTAGAGCGATCGCTCCGACTTGACGTCCAGCGAAACCGCCACGTTGCCTTGAGCGTCCGTGTCCACCAGCAACACACGCCGTCCTTGGGCCGCCAGCCCCGCCGCGATGCTCACCGATGTCGTCGTCTTGCCCGTGCCGCCCTTGTGGTTGAAGACCGCCACCACACGCGGACGGCCGACGTCCTCCGACTTCGGTCCGGACGCAGGCGCCGGCCGCGTCGGACGCACGGGCTGGGGAGGAATCAGTGGCACCGCGACCGCGGGCTCGGCTTGCGCTGCCGAGCTTTCCGCAGGCGGTGCCGACGCCGACGGTGGAACCGACGCGCAAGACGGGCGCAGCACGGGCGGCATCTCGTGTTCACGGTCGGCGATCTGCCCGGGCAACAGCGTGGCCGGCTCGTCGACCGGGGGCTCCTCGGCGCGAGCCGCAGCGTCCAGATTCCGCTGCGCGACCTCCCCGAGGCGGACGCCCTGCGCCTCGACCAGGAGCTGCGCACGGCACTCCTGCGAGCACGCATGGCGACGCTTGCCATCGACGTAGAAGATCTGGGACACGAGCTCCACACGGAAACGCTTGGCGCAGGCGTCGCACGTTACCAGCCCATCGCCACCCGCAGTCTGGCTCGCTTCCAGACACTTCTGCGAGCAGTAGAACGAGAATCCACCGTCCCGCTCCTCCATCTGATAGCGGAATTGGACCTCGAACCGGGTTCCACAAACGGAGCATGTTTCAGTCATCGTGGCCATGCGGTCGACCTCCGCGGCTCCGGACAAAGAGTCTTCGCCGCCCGAACGCTGTGAAGAGCATGCTCGCCTGCGATGGGCCAACTTTTCTTGCCGATTGGCTGCCCGCGCGTCAGTGCCTGAAGTGACGCCTACCCGTGAAGACCATCGCCAGACCCGCCTTGTCGCAGGCCTCAATCACTTCCTTGTCCTTCACGCTCCCGCCCGGCTGAACCACCGCGGTCACCCCATGCGATGCCGCAAGCTCCACCCCGTCCGGAAACGGAAAGAAAGCGTCGCTCGCCATCACCGTGCCCTTGGCTCGATCGCCTGCCTTGCGACACGCAATGTTGACGCTCTCGACGCGTGACATCTGTCCAGCACCCACGCCCACCGTCACGTCGCGCAGCGCGAGCACGATAGCGTTCGACTTCACGTGCTTGACCACGCGCCAGCCAAAGTCGAGCGCTTCGAGCTCCGATGCGCTCGGCGCCCGCTTCGTGACGACCTGCCCCGACGCGACCTCGCCAGCTCCCGTGGCGTCCCGGTCCTGCACGACGACGCCGCCGCCGATCCGGCGGTAGACGGTCATCGGCTGGGTCGCAGGCGGGACCTTGCCTGCCGCAAGTAGACGAAGGTTCTTCTTCTTTCTGAGCAACGCCAGCGCCCCCTCGCTGAACGACGGCGCGATGATCCCCTCGAGGAAGGTTTCGCCGAGCAGATGCGCCAGCGGCTCGTCCACGGGGCCGTTCAGCGCCACGATGCCGCCGAACGCGCTCACCGGGTCGGCTTCCCGTGCCAGCTTGTAGGCACGCGCAAGGTCTTCAGCCACGGCCACACCGCACGGGTTGGTGTGCTTGACGACGACAGCGGCCGGCGCGTCGAACTCACGGACGCATTCCCACGCAGCGTCGAGGTCGACCAAGTTGTTGAACGACAGCTCCTTGCCTCCCGCCCCCAGGCTCTCTGCGAACGCAACAGTGCCCTCGACCACGCGCCTCTCGCGGTAGAACGCGCCAGTCTGGTGAGGATTCTCTCCATAGCGAAGGTTGTAGGAACGCTCGAAAGCCAGCGTGAGATAAGCCGGAAACCGTTGCCGGCTGTCGCCGTCGGCAATGCTCGACAGGTACGCCGCGATTGCACCATCGTACGCCGCAGTGTGAGCAAAGGCTTTGGCCGCCAGCCCGCGCCTCGTTTCCCTGGTCGTCCCTCCTGCGCGCAAGTCTGCAAGAACCTGGTCGTAGTCCGACGGGTCGCACACCACCGTTACGCGCTCATGGTTTTTCGCTGCGCTGCGGATCATCGAGGGACCGCCGATGTCGATATTCTCGATTGCCTCGTCGATCCCGACGCCTTGCTTCGCGATGGTCTCCTCGAACGGGTACAGGTTGACGACAACGAGGTCGATCAGGGCGGCCCCGATCCTCTCGAGGTCGGCCTCGTCGGTTCCCACCCTGGCCAGGATCCCGCCATGCACGCGCGGGTGAAGGGTCTTGACTCGTCCACCCATGACCTCTGGCGAGCCGGTGTAGGTTTCGACAGGCGTGACGGGCAGGCCGGCATCCTGCAACGCGCAAGCGGTGCCGCCCGTCGACAACAGCTCGTAGCCGAGATCGACGAGGCCACGCGCGAAGACCACCAAGCCGGTCTTGTCGCTGACGGACAGGAGAGCTTTTCGGTTCGACATGGGTGGGCCCGGTAGCCGTCGCCGCGCGGGACGTCAATGCAGGCGGTGTCGCTGCGGTGCGCAACGGGCTCGGTGCCGGGATCGGCCCAGGTAGCTGCTGGCGCCGGGGAGGTTTTTCCGGTATCGCCCGTATCACTGGATGGCCTCGCGCGAGGTGAGGCGAAAGGGATCGAACATGCGCAACATCGGCTTGATTCTGATTGCTGCGGTAGGGGCCGCTGCAGCGGTAGGTTGCACGACGACGTCGGATGAACCCCAGGGCGGAACGGGCGGGACGACATACACGCCCTACGAGCCGCCCACCAACAACGTCCCGATGAACGAGGAGGAGGCGTGCGAAGCGATCGTAGACGCTTTGCAGAACGCCATTGCGGAGCACCAGTGCACGATCACCGTGCCAACCTGTCCCGGGTACATCCGGCAGAGCGGTGCCCCGGAGTGCTCCCAGTACGACGAGGCGAGCATCCTCGGTTGCGCGGTCTTCTACAGCGACGTCGTCACGAGCTGCGACGAGATCCAGAAGCGCGGCTGCCACATCCACAACATCGCGGACAGCGCGCCGAACGGTTGTCCGGCTGTCGATGACGCTGGCGCGGACAGCGCACAGGCGGATGCCGCAACCGACGACGTCGGTCAGGTCGACGCGGCCGGGGATGACGTCGAGCAGGTCGACGCCGGCGACACGGATGCGACGGCAGAAAACGACGCTGCGAGCACAGATTGAGCAAAGTTCAGAAGCTCTGCGGGCACCCACGAGGCCGCGAAGCGTCGGCCCTGCCGCCTGACGCGCAAGCAGGGAGCAGTGTGTGTTGGTCCCGCTGCGCGCGCAGGACTCGCCCCCTTACGCGCCGTAGTCGTCCATGTCCGCGCGCTCCGCGTGGTCGAGCGCGTCTTCGCTCTCGCCATCGTCATCGTCCGAGGCCGAGTCCTTCTCATTGAAGTCGTCGGCGGTCAGCACGGGCAGACGCCGCTTGCCTACCGGTCCTTCGTCGATGTAGTCGCGAAGCGAGTGCATGTCGCCCAGCGCGCTGAGCTTTGCGAGCGCCTTGACTTCGAGCTGGCGGATACGCTCGCGCGTGAGGTTCATGATGGCACCGACGTCTTCGAGTGTGGCACCACCGCGGTCCGCAACGTCCAGGGCACAGCTCTCGGTCATCTCCCAGACCTCCAGGTCGGGGAAGTTGAGCTTGATGGCACCAGTCCGCGCGGAAACGTCGATGTACAGGTGGTGCTTGCACGACACGTACGGGCAGGGACGAGGGGCATTCGCGCAATCAGCGCGGGTGCGCGGCTTCCAGTAGTCGGTCTCGGGATACAACATCCGACCGATCTCCAGCTCGCGCTTGGTCATACGCTTCACACTGATCGTGCGGGCGCGAACGTCGCGCTTGCGGCGTGACCGACGCTGCTCGCGACTCATCGGCTGCGGCTGGAGCGCCAGCGCGCCGTCGGCCTGGGGTGCAGACTCCACCATGGAATCCTGGTCTCCAGTTCGCAACTCCACTTCGATTCCGTTCGGCTTGTTGGTGTCCATTCGCTCGTCTCCAGGCAACTCGGTTCGTGACGCGATCCACCGCAAGCGGATGCTGTGCTCGGACGGACACCTGGTCCGCACGTACCGGAAACCGCACCCCTCGGACTCCACCTGCCGGCTCAGGACGTCCTGGAGCCGACGGACACCTTCCGTCGGCCCACAGCAGCGTGGACGAACCCGGCGCGGGCGAAGTGAGCCCACAGGTTCTTGCGGCCCAGTGGGCCGCGGTGAATCAACTCCCTACTCGACGGACGCGGCGGTCATCCCGTCGCTGCACTGCTTCTACCAACCGCAGTTCGACCGATCAGCCTCTGCTCGATCGCGGTAAGCTTTCCCAAGAGTTGTTGCGCCAGGTCCTTGGCCGCGGTGACATCCTGCGCGACGGCGTACGTCACGGTTTCGGAGTCGGCGTTGGCGACGGCCTGGTCGAGCGACTTGAAGATGCGCTGCAGCGAGCGCTCGAGTTCCTCGATGTCGCCTCGAACGAAGAGCACTTCGCGTTGGATTTGCTCGATGGTCAAGTCGCCCGCCAGCATCTCCTTGATGTGGAGGATCTGGCGCACGATCGTTGCCGGGTACATCCCTTGTGAGCCGCTGTGCTTTCCTTTGCGTCCGACCCGAATGCTGCGCGGCAACAACCCGAGTTGGACCCACTTGCGCAACGTCGCTTCGCTGAACTTGATGCCGAGGCTTGCCAGGATGTCGAGGATCTGCGCCGAGCTCACACCCGACGGGTGCTCGCGTTCGATGCGAGAGAGCACAGCGCTGTCGATACCCCCGATGCCCACGACCAACCTCCGGCTTGCTGGGGGCGGGAACGACTGCCGCGTCGTCCCTGCCAGATGGGTGCGACCTTAACACGATTGAGTGTATTCTTTTCAAGACACGACCTCGTTTTTTTTCTGCACCTGAGCATTCTGCCGTCGACATCGGCTGCGTCTGCGTTTCGAGTGACATATTTTGTCACTTTCAGATCGCGAGGGGACGACCAGGTTCGGATTGCGCAAGCCCCATTTCTGCCTTTTTTCACGCTGAATATGGACGCACAGGGCCGCACTCCATCCCACACCGCCTTAGCAGCGCCGCTTCCTGAACTACTTCATGATGCGCTCACGATGATACATGTCGGCACTCCATCCCACCCGCGGACATTCCCCTCTCCCGTTTGTTATCCTCCCTGCCGTGCCCCCCAATCTCGTCTCGCGTGACGTCTCCACACGCGGTGTCCGCATCCGCGTCAACCAGATCGGCGCCGGCCCCCCTGTCCTTCTCCTCCACGGACTCTTCACCTCCAGCCTCGCCTTCGACGACATCCTCTCTCCCCTCGCTCAATCCTTCCACGTCGTCACCGTCGACCTCCCAGCCTTCGGCGAGAGCGAAAAGCCCCCGCCTGCACGCTTCGCCTTCTCCGTCGAGTCCTGCTCCGAAGTCGTCGCCGATGTCATCGCCGCACTCGGCGTCGGACGCTGCCATCTCGTTGGACACGCGATCGGCGGCTCCGTCGCCTTGACCCTCGCTGCGGAACATCCCGAGTTCGTCGACCATCTCGTCCTCGTCGCCCCCTGGATCCATCCACACCCCCTACCGCGTCTCATGCGGCTTGTGCTCCTTCCGGTCATCGGCTCCTTCGCCTTCAAGCAGCTCTTGTCACGCCGCACCTTCCGCGCCTTTTTTCATCAGCATGTCTATGCGCCCGGCCATGCCGTCCCGCCCGCACGCATCGACCGCTATTACGACGCCCTCAACTCCCCGCCTGCACGCGAGGGCGCTCACGCTTTCCTCGCCAGCTTGCTTGACACGCGACCGTCCATCGCCCGGCTCGCCCGCATCAAGTCTCCGACGCTCGTCGTCTGGGGACGATCCGATGCGCTGCTCAGCCCTCAGGCCGCCCCTCGCATCGTGCGCCAAATCGCCAACGCACGCCTCGAGTATGTCGATAGCGGCCACTCTCCTCACGAAGAAGCGCCCGGCGAGTTCGTCAACGTCGTCGACCGCTTCCTGGTCGGTCGACCATGACATCGCCTGCGTTCGCACGCCTCCGACACAACCGCGCGGCTCTCGCTGGCTTGACCCTCCTCATCCTGCTCCTCGTCCTCGCGTTGATCGGGCCGACCATCTTCGCGGTCGACCCCAACGCGTCCGACTTCCTCCACGGCCGGGACCCCGCCGGCCTCCCTGCGCGTCCGAGCGTTCACCATCTGCTCGGAACCGACACACTCTACCGCGACGTCGCCTGCCGCCTCGCTCATGGCGCTCGCGTATCCCTGCTCGTTGCGCTCTTGTCCACGATCGTCGCCACCGCCATCGGTGCTTCCGTCGGGATCATCGCAGGCTACGCCGCCAACACTCGCGTGTGGTTCCTCGACGCCCTCTTCATGCGCATTGTCGACGCAGGATTGTCCTTCCCGTATCTGTTGCTCGTCATGGCCCTCGGTGCCGTGCTCGACCGGTCCGACGCCGCGTCGATCGTGATTGTGCTTGGGCTCACGGGTTGGCTCGGCACTTCCCGCGTCGTCCGCGCCAAGACCATTCAGCTCCGCGACCTCGACTTCCTCGTCGCCTCCCGCGCCCTCGGCCAGAGCACTCTGCGCATCCTGTGCATCCATCTGCTCCCCAACATCGCCGGCCCGCTCATCGTCACCGCCACGTCCTCCGTCGCTTCGATGATCCTCGCTGAGAGCGTGCTGTCGTACCTGTCCGTCGGCCTGCAACCACCCACCGCAACATGGGGCCGCATGCTCCGCGAAGGCCAGACGTTCCTCACCGTGGATCCTCGCCTCGTCGCCGCGCCGGGTCTCGCGATCCTGACCGCCGTGCTCGCTTTCAACCTCCTGGGAGAAGGTCTCCGCGATGCGCTCGACCCACGCACGACCTGAGGTCGCTGCACTGGCCGCCGCTCTGGTCGGCGCCTGCTCCTCACCCCTCGCCGCGCCCCGCGGCCACCGACGCGACATCCCCATCCAGCGCGGCGGCACCATCACCGTCGCGCAATACGTCAACGTACGATCCGTCGACCCTGCCGTCGCCTTCGACGAAGGCTCGGACCCCATCGTGCGGCTCTTGTTCGCACGCCTGCTCAGAGTCTCCGAATCCGGCGCGTTCGAAGGCGAACTCGCCCGCTCGTTCCGCGTCACGGACGACGGCCTGCGTGTGTTGGTGCAGATGCATCCAGGCGTGAGGTTCCATGACGGGTCCGTCGTCTCCGCGCGCGACGTCAAGCGCTCGCTCGAGCGTGCACTGCACCCAGACACCCCATGCCCCGCTGTCAGCTTCTTCGATCGCCTCGTCGGGTTCGACGACTTCCGGCAGGGCAAGTCCGACCAGATCGCAGGCGTGGTTGCCGCATCCGATGTCGACCTCGAGTTTCGCCTTCGTGAGCCAGATGCCACGTTCCTCGCAACGCTCACCCTCTCGTTCGCATCGCCCGTCTGCCCATCGGCTGGGGCGACGTTCGATCCCTCGTTCTCTGTGCATGCTTGCGGCGCCGGCCCCTTCCGCCTCGTGCGGTGGCAGGACCAGGATGCCATCGTGCTGGCTCGTCATGAGAGCTACTTCGAGCCGGGGCTGCCCTACCTCGACGGCATCACGTGGCTGTTCGGCATGCAGACGACTACGCAACGCTTTCGGTTCGAGCAGGGTCGATTGGACTTTGTCCATGAACTGTCCGCGGCCGACTCCGCCGCATTCCGCAACGACCCACGATGGGCTCCGTTCGGGGCGTGGAACGAGCCGAGGTCCACGCGCGGCATCTTCATGAACACGCGCATGCCGCCTTTCGACCGCCTCGAAGTCAGGCAGGCCGTCGCTGCCGCGATCGACCGCGAACAAGTCGGCATGCTCCGTGCCGGTACGGTCGTGCCAGCCCGTTCGATGGTGCCGCCAGGCGTCGTGGGCCATGACCCGGACTTCCAGGGGCAGCGCTTCGATCTTCCGCGTGCGCTCGACCTCATGCGCCAGGCCGGCTTCGCCTACGACCCCGCGACCGGACGGGGCGGCTATCCCGATCCGATCGACTACTTCGTCGCCGCAGAGTCCTTCGAGGTCCAGGCAGCAGAGCTGTACCAGCAGCATCTGGCCCGGATCGGAATCCGCATCCGCCTGCGCTCGATGGCATGGACCGCCTGGCTCGCGCAGACCGGCAGGCCCATGCAGGCACCCATGGGTGGCGACGGCTGGTCCGCCGACTTCGACGATCCGAGCAACTTCTTCGATCCGATCTTCTCGACGAGTGCAATCCAGGATGATGAGTCGCAGAACCGTTCGTTCTTCTCGAACGCGGAGCTCGACGCCGTGCTTGCAAGGGGTCGACGCGAGATGTCGCCCGCGGTCCGCCGCGCGCTGTACCGCAGGGCCGACGAGATCGTCCGTGACCAGGCGCCCTGGGCGGTCGTGTTCGGATATCGCTACTACGACGTCTGGCAGCCGTACCTGCATGGTTACCGCCCTCACCCGCGCGTGCAGCAGCGGCTTGCGTTCGTATGGTTGGACCTCGAGGAAAAGAGGCTCGCGCTTCGCGCAAAGAACGCACCCCCAGGAAGCCTGAACGTGCTCGCGCTGGCCCTCTCCAGGAGGCCGCCGCCATGATTCGCCGCGCTGTGATCCGCTTCGGTTCCTCGCTCGCCGTCGTATGGATCGTGCTGACCGTCACGTTCCTCGTGAGCCATTCCCTGCCCTCGGACCCGGCACGCGCCATGGCCGGCCCACAGGCGCGCCCCGCTGACGTAGCGCGGATCCGTGCGCAGCTCGGTTTCGACAGGCCGCTCATCATTCAGTACGCACGCTACGTCGACCAGCTCGCTCACGGCGACCTCGGTATGAGTTACCAGCGACGCAAACCCGTCACGAAGATCCTCGCTGAACGCATCCCTCGCACTGCCATGCTCGCCATCGCCGCCATCTTCGTACAGGTCAGCGCCGGCACCGCCATTGGTGTCATGGCGGCACTTCGTCGAGGACGCTCCCTCGATCACGGCGCAGTCGCCCTGGCCCTCATCGGCGTCAGCGCCCCCACCTTTCTCACCGGCGTCGTCTTGCAGTACTGGTTCGCCTACCGCATGCGGCTCCTGCCCCTCGACGGATTCGGATCGACGGTCGCGGAACGCGCCGCATGCATGGTTCTTCCCGTGCTCACCCTCGGCCTGTTCGGGGCTGCCTACTATGCGCGCTTCGTTCGCGACGAGATGATCAACGTGCTGTCCCAGGACTTCATCCGCGCCGCACGCGCCCGTGGGCTCAGACCATCTCGAGTCGTCCTGGTCCATGCCCTGCGAAACGCCATCCTGCCATTGGTCACCATCATGGCCATGGACCTCGGCGCCCTCATGGGCGGCGCTGTGGTCACCGAAAAGCTCTTCCGCTGGCCCGGCATGGGATCCCTGTCGGTCGATGCCGTGCTCGCACGCGACGTCCCTGTCGTCATGGGTGTCGTGCTTGTGTCATCGCTGTCCGTAGTGGTCGCCAACTTCCTGGCCGACGTGGCCTACGGGCTGCTCGACCCACGCTTGCAGTCGTCCCCACGCGTCCGATGAACCACCCTGGCGCTACTTGCCGCCGAGCGCGCGGCACTCCCCCAGGGAACGGCCCTTCGCTTTCCTGGCGCATTCCGTGTAGATCTCCCGCGCTTGCTTGCGCTGCCCCTTCTGCTCATAGGCCGCACCCAGGAGCAGATAGCCGTAGGCATCCTCCGGCCGCGCGCTCACGTACTGCGTGGCAGCTTCGATGGCGTCGTCGTTCCTGCCCCGGTCGAGAAGCTGCTCCACCCTGCGGATGAGCTTCTTCGCTGTTTCGTCGTCCATCTCGACCGCGGCGGATGGCTCCGCATCAGGAGGTCCGCTGGCCTCCGTCAGGCCAGCATCCTCGGCAGCAGCAGGCACTTCCAAGGCATCTGCCACGATCGGTTCGGATCGGTCCGCAGACATGACCGGGAGCGGCATCGGCGCGCTTGCCGCCATCTCTAGAGCCATCGACTGCGCAGGCAACTGTGCCACAGGTCGAGTCACCGACGGTGCAACGGACACAACGCTGTCAGGTTCCGTCCTGCGCCATTGCTTCCACAAGCCGAATCCCGCCACGACGGCGAGAAAGCCGACCGCCGTCGCCACGGCGCGTAACAGCGCCGCCTTGCGCTTCATCGCCTCGGGAGACAACGATGGGACCGGCTGGGCGATGGAATCGCGGTCCTCCAGGCTGCGGTCGTCCGCGATCGCTTCGTCGCCCTCCCGGAAAAAAGCCTGGTCGATCTCGTCGTTCTCCGCTCCGGCCTGTTCGCTCTGTTCTTGCTGCTCTCTCGGCTCGCCCTCACGGACCCGACCGGTCGCGGCACGCTCCGAACTCGATTCGGTCTGGCCTGGATCCTCTTCGCACCGTTCCGCTGGCTCGGGCGCGCGGTCGGGCTCCCTCGCAGGAGCCGACTCCGATACCGTGGAGGAGTCCACTCGCTCCGACTCGCTGGACTGCGCGGACGCCGACTCGGGTACAGGCTTCGGAACAACCGGTTCGGAAAAGCTCGGGGCCGCAAGTTCCGGTGCGGGAGACGAATCGAGACGAACCACGTCCGGTCGAACCGACGGTCCTAGCCCAGGCTCGGTGTTCGCATGCTCGACAGGCTGGTCGAGCATCTCTGTCGGCAACGCGCCCGGCACCGGCAAGGTGGTCCGAACGGCAGGAAGCGGCGCCGTCGTCAGCTCGGTTTCCACGGCTGGCGGTACCTCGGCGACGACCGCGGCCATCGGCGGCGGCGAGGAACTGTGCGCGATCGCCGAGAATGCCTCGTCGATCTCGTCGCCGTGGGTGAAGTCTTCGGCGCCCACGTCGTGACGACGCTTCTGGACGGACGCCACGGGTCCGCTGGCGTCCTGCACGACGAGGATGCCTTCGAAGAACAGCTTCGACACAGTGGCCAGCGTGGACAGATCCTCGAATGGCGATTCGTCGATCACGTCGCTGAGCGCTCGCACCCCATCGAACAGACGGAGGATCTTGTTGACCTCGTCCGGGATCTCATGGAGGCGCTCGCGGATCTGGTCTGCGTCCACCGCCAGCCGCGCGCTCATCGGGGGAAGCTGCTCGAGCAGGCGCGTCCATTCGTCAACTCTCCGCATGCCTTCCATCAAGAGAGCCTGCGTGGAGATGCCCACCGAATCCTGGGCCTCCACCGGACGAAACTCGATGGAGAACTCGCCCTCGTTCCACACGAGGGTTCGGTATACGGCTTCGGCGCCGCGCAGCTTGCCCAACACGGCATCGACGACGGCGCCGTCACGGAAGGCGATGACAGCTTGCTGCACGCCGCCGTTGGTGACGGTGAGCACGCCGCTCTTTCGACTGACGTCAAAGGTCTGGAGCAGATCCACCACGGCCATGTCGAGGATGGATCCGGCGAAGCGAGTACGCCCGGAAGCTGGCTGACGGGCAGCAATGCGCTCCTGCGCCCGGCGGTTGAGCAGCGCGTTGACCCTTGCGAGGAGCTCCCGTACGAAGATCGGCTTGGTCAGGTAGTCTTCCACGCCAAGCTCGAAGGCCCGCACCTTGTCCTCGACGGACTTGCGGCTCGACAGGAACACGACAGGAATCGATGCAAACTCCGGACGGTCCTTCATCCGTCGGACCAGCTCGAACCCGTCGATACCCGACAAGCGCGTATCCGTCAGGACCATGTCGGGAGCAAACACCTCGATCTTGGACAGGGCATCGAGCCCGTCTTCCGACGTCGTCACCACGTAGCCGGCCTTCTTGAGGCTGACCTCGAGAACGGTCCGGGAGTTCGGATCCTGGTCGACGAGCAGGAGCTTGAGCTTGGCCACGGAAGTGGGCCCGAGAATGGAAGCCGGAGCGGTCCTGTGTCAAGCCGAACGATGGTGCGGAGGCGCTACTGGGCCCAGGGATTGACGATCTCGCCCGTGCCCGCGGGAGGACGCGCAGGCTGGGGCGGCGCGGTGGCTTCGGGCATCGTCTTGGGTGGACGAGGCGTTCGGTCTCGCCCTGCGGTGGATGGCGGCGGCAAACGGGTAGCTGGCGGCGGCGGTGCAACGGCCTTGGGCGAGTCATCTGGGGGCGGCGGAGTCCGTGATGTGGTCGGCGGATCCCCTGTGGCGACGACGCTTGCGGCCGGTGCAGACGCCGTCTGCACGACACCGGTCGGGGGAGGTTCCGCGGTCGATGACGACCGTGCGCGAATCCAGAGCAGAGCCGCGATCGCACCGGCGAGCAGTACGAATGCCCCGACGAGCGCGCCGAGCGCAAGGCGATAGCGCGAGTCTTCTCGCACACGGCGCGCCCGTGCTGCGCTGACTTCGCAGGCGTCGGGAAGCTCGAGCTCGTCGGCCAGGCGGAAGGCCGGTGCGCCCCTGTGTCCGCCGCTGCTGGCCGACGATGGACGCACGTCGATGTCGTCGCCTGCACCGAGCTGAACCATTTCCTCGATGTCGGTGACGAGGGCTTCGATGGTCGGGTACCTGTTCTCGGGTTTCTTCTCGAGACAACGCAGCGTGATATCTTCGAGGGCACCGAGTTCGCGGGTGTTGCCGAGCCGGGTGGAAAACTTCTCCGGCGCCATGAACATGTGCTTGGTCAGCACGCCCATGTACGTGTCGGCCTCGAACGGCACATGCCCGGTGAACAGCTCGTACATGATGACGCCGAGCGCATAGATGTCGGCGCGGTGGTCGACGGGTTGTCCCGATGCTTGCTCGGGGCTCATGTAGTGCGGAGACCCAAAGACCGTGCCGGTGCGGGTCGTCCGGGCGGATCCGGCGACCTTGGCCACACCGAAGTCGAGGAGCTTGATGTGGTCGCCGCCCTGGTGGTCGGGCAGCACGAAGATGTTGTCGGGCTTGAGGTCGCGATGCACGACGCCGGCGCGGTGCGCAGCGCCGATGCCAGCGGCGATCTGAAGAAGCATCCGCACGGCCCGGCTGGCGGGCATCGGCCCCGACTGCTTGATCAGCCTGGACAACGGGCTGCCCTCGAGAAACTCCATCACGAAGTAAGGAATTCCCGTGGGCGCCGTCCCGTAGTCGGTGATCTGCACAACGTTCGGATGGTTGATGGTGGCCGCGGCTCGCGCCTCCTGAATGAAGCGCGAGCACAAATCGGACTCACGCGCCAGATCTCGTCGAAGCACCTTCATCGCGAACTGACGCTGCAATGCGCGATGGCGAACGCGGTACACCGTGCCCATGCCGCCTTCGCCGATCGCATCGACCACTTCGTAGCGTCCATCCACGACGGTTCCGATGAGTGGGTCGGCGGCTGCGGACCAGTCGGGCGAAGCTGCGACCAAGGGCTCTCCGTCGAAGGGACAGAAAGCCGCATCGTTGGTGAAGCTCTGATGGCAGAGCTTGCAAACCTTCACGCCGTTGGGAACAGGTTCACTTCCCACGTGGAGAGTCTAGATCATTTGGCGGGGGTCGTCGCCATCGGACCAGGTCGGCAACCGGTCAGGCGGCCGGCGTGCCGCAGTTTGCGCAGAACTTGCCGGAGACTTCAGCGCCGCACGCGGTACAGAACCGCTTCTGCGGCACCGCGAGGGGGCCTCCGCATTCGGCACAGAAACGCCCGAGCGGAACCGACGCGCCGCATTTCGGGCACCGTGTGAGCCCAGCCGCTGCCGTGGGTGCTGCAGCCTGGGGCGGCGCCGCGACGGGCGCCACCTGCCCTTGCGGGGGCATCATGCCCGGCGCCGGGAACTGCGGCCCCTGGGGGCGCGCCATGTTCTGCGCCATCGCGCCAGCCATCCCCATCCCAACGGCCATCTGGGCTGCCGTGCCTGCCAACCCGGCGTTGCCTCCCCCTTCGGCCATTCCCTCGCCTGCGCCAATCATGGCCCGCCCCGCTGCGTAGCCCTGATAGCTGCCAGCGAGCTGTTGCACGTAGCGCGCGTCTTGCTGGAACTGCTGGTCCATCCCGTACTGACGGGCCTCGGCTTCAGCCTTCGCCACCTTCACGCCGCGTTGCGCTTTCGCCACCTCGGCCTGCGCTTCGACCAGACGCTTACGCTCCTCTGGGTCGAAGTTGATGTTGAAGTTGCCCATCTGCAGGATGCGCACGCCGATGTCGTCGAGGTTCGGCGCTTTCTCCACGAAGCGCTGCGCCAGGATCTGGGTCATCGACACCGCCTGGATGATGCTCTTGCCTTCGGTTTCGCACAGCTCACCGATCGCAGTCTTCACGCCGAGGAAGAAGAGCCCCTTGATCCATTCGAAGACCTGGTCGTTGTCACCCGCCGCTGCCTGCCCCACGTAGGCCACCACGAACCGGGCAGGGTCTACCACCACCAGCGAGAACTTGCCGAACATTCGGGGCACGCACATCTCCTGCGTGAGCGGGTCGATCATGTCGCCGATCGGCCCGCCGAAGGGGATGTCGCGAACGGGCTGCGTCCGCACGAAAAACAGCTCCGAGATGAACAGATTGCCGCCCGTGTACTGGTTGACCAGGCCGTTCAGGAACGGGATGTTCTGCGTACTGAGCGTGTGACGTCCCGGCGGCAGCACGCCGACCACCCGTCCATCCTTGAAGAAAACCACGGCTTCGTCGGAATCCACCGTGAGTTGCGACCAGAAGGGGATGTTCTGATCGGGATGCTTGTAGACGACCAGATGCTTCCGGTCGTCGGGACGAGCGATCATCATCTCCCGAACGCCGCCCTTGACGAAATCCATGATCCCCATGCTCAGCCTCCGTGGTCGCCGCGATGGATTGTTGGCTTGCGGCGCAATGTCGCGTCAAGATAATCCGCGCAAAGCACTACGGCAATGCCTGCCCAGCAAACATCCTCCACCCTCGCAACGCCGGCCCCGCGTGAACCACGACCGTCGTGTCGCTCCTGTGGCACGCCCCTTTCCCCTGCCCCGCGCGATGGTTCCTCCGGCATCTGCCAACGCTGCTCCACCAAGTACACCCGTACCCGCATCGCTGCCCTGGCTGCCATCGCGATCGCCATCGCTGCTGCATGGGGCCTCGCCGCCTGGAGGCAGCCCCAGCGCCCCGGCGCTCCGACGGATCTTCCCGCCGGGGTGACGCCGGTCCCGAACAACGCCATGAGTTCCGCTTCCGGCATGCCCTTCTTCGCCACACCCGCTCGTCTCGGGGAGTAAGCCATGATCCCACCCATCGACACAGCGTCGCTTCCGCCGATCGCACAACGCATCCTCGACCCCAGCGCACCGCCCAAGCTTCGCGCCGGCGCCGCCAAGGGCTTGCTCCCAGGTCTCCAACCCGCGGACATCGTGACCGTGCTGGCGTTGCTCGCAGCACAGGGTGACTCCGATCATTCGCCCGTCGCTGCAGCCACGCTCGCCGCTCTCCCTCCCGCCATCCTCGACGGCGCTCTGGGTGCTGATCTGCACCCGCGCGTGCTCGACAGCCTGGCCGATGTCTACGTGTCGCGCGACGACATTCTGGAACGCATTGTCGCTTGCCCGTCCGTTGCTCCCGAAACGGTGGCGCGGCTCGCGGCCCGAGGCTCCGAAACCCTGTGCGAGCGCATCGCCATCAACGAAGAGCGGTTGCTTGCGTTTCCCGAGATCATCGAGAAGCTCTACATGAACAAGTCCGCACGCAGCTCGACCGCGGACCGCGTGCTCGAGCTCGCGGTGCGTCATGGCATCGAGCTCGGCATCCCGGCATTCAAGGAGGCTGCCCAGGCCATCCAGGACGAGCTCATCGCGGCGCCCTCCGATGAGCCCACCCCCGATGACATGCTGTTCGTAGCAGTCGATCAGACCGCACGGACGATCGATATCGACCCGGACCAGGAAGACACCCACGAAGTCGACGAGGACGGCAACGAACGGGTCAAAGACAAGTGCGCCCCGCTGTGGGTCCAGCTTGGCCAGATGACGGTGAGCCAGAAGATCCGGCGCGCCCTGGTGGGCACGGCCACCGAACGCATGCTGCTCGTGCGCGACTCCAACCGTCTCGTCGCCAACGCCGCCATCCGCAGCCCGCAGATCAAGGACAATGAAGTCGTGCAGATCTCGGCCAGCCGGTCCGTCTCGGATGACGTCTTGCGGGTCATCGCGACGTCGAAGGAGTGGACCCAGAACCACCAGATCAAGTTCAACCTGGTCACGAATCCCCGAACGCCGTTCACGTTCGCGGCCAAGTTGATCCCGTACCTGCGCGAGCACGAGCTGAAGGCGATTGCCAAGAGCAAGAACGTACAGGCCGCTGTGGCCAACGCTGCCAGGCAGCACCTAGCCCGCAAGGCTCCACCACGCTGAGCCCAACGCCCTGGGCTCGGACACGCGGATCGTCCTGCGTCCCCTGGGCTGCGTGCGCAAATCGATCCCTTGACCGCCGCCACCTCCCGCCGTTCACGCGTCCGAGTCCGCAGGGGCTGCTTGTTGCGCGACGTGCAGACAGGCTACGCTCCACGGGCAAGGGTACTCGACAAGCATGGCGCACCAAAGCGACATCCCGCCTCCAGAGGTTCGTCGACGACGCGAAGAGTTTCGCATCATGCGCAGGGACACGCCCCACGCGGTGCAGGAGCTTGCGGTAGCGGTGGGCCTGCCGGCTTCGAAAGTCGGGCTCGAGGATCCGGAGGCCTTTCTGGATGCGGTCGATGCGTTCCTCGCGAGGATGGACGAGGCCAGCCTGTCCGCCACGCAGCGAGCGTGGGTCGCTGCGAGGTTGTCCTTGTTTGCGGGGGAGTACCTCGTGCGCCAGTTCGGCGGGACGTGGTTTCTGCAAGAGGATCCCAACATCTCCTTCTATCTGCGCGCAGTGGTCGGCGGCTTCCACGCCGACGCATCGCTCATCGTGGACCCCACAGCGCTGGCGGCTCGCGCACTCAAGAAAAAGTCGAACGGCCTGCGCGCTGAGGTTTCGCAGCTCGGCCTCGACACGCACGACACCGCACCGCAAGTGGACATCGGCGGCTTGACCGGGCGACACCGGTCGCTGACCCCCAAAATCCGATGCACCTGTGGACGATCCATCTGGGACTTGTCGGGCTACCGGATTCACCGTGCCTCATGGCTGACGGACCGGGACATCGATGCTGCGGAGAAGGAGCTGACGAGGCTCATTGCCCTGTGGGCCGAAGCCGGGAGCGACAACGTGCGGCTTCAGAAGCTCGTGGAGACCGAGCTCGGCTTGCCGCCGGGTGTCAAGATGGACCAAGAGAGAGTATTGCGCGAGGTCGTCGTCGGTGTGATCGGCCGTGCCGGTGCAACGATGTTCGAGTGCGACGGTTGCGGGCGGTTGTGGCTCGAGGTTCGGGAAGGGAGCTTCACGCCATACTCGACGGACCAAGGCGAGCGCGATGTGTTGGCGAGGCGTGCTGACCCGGAGCGGGACAGCAACTAGGTCCGTTCAATCGGCAACGACAGGTCTTCGGGCGGTCATGGCCGGGCGGGGCGGCTCGACCAAGAAGGTCACGATGTGCTCGCGCTTCTCGAACTCGGTGCGGTAGTTCATGGCCTCGTACTTGTTCTTGAAAGGGCCGACGCGCACGCGGTACCACGTTCCCTTGCCCGGCACCTCCGCGGATTCGACGTACGCGCGGTGCCCGCGCTGGCGAAGCGCGCTGGCGAACTTCTCCGCGACGCTCTCCTTGCGGAACGAGCTCACTTGGAGCTGGAATTGCCCGGGGCCGCCGCGTTCCGCCTCAGCACCGGTAGGCGTGGACGCATGCTGTGCCATCGCGGTGAGCGAGTCGCGGGGACGTGTCACCACCGGGCTCAACGACAGATAGTTCTGGGCGGGAAGTGGTACGACCGGAAGCTGGTCGGCGGCCGGTGGAGGTTCAGTCGGCGCCCCTGGCGGGAGGACGAGCTGCCCAGACGATGCGGTGCTCGGGTCGCTGCCCTTCCGGATCGCCGCCATCGCGGTCGTCGGGTTCGGGTCGTCGGACAGCAAACTCGGAAACGCCACGTCACGTCCGGCGAGGGCTGGGTTCGCCGACGGCGCCGACGCGGCCCTCTGCGCGAGATCAGCGAGCGGATCGGCCTTGGCGACCGCCGTGGTACCGGGCTTCTTCGCCAGCGCAAACACCGCAAAGACCACGCACGCGCCAGCCAGCGACGCCATGATCACGGTTCCCAGGCGGGTACCTGGTCCCTTGCTGGGGTCTCCTTCCTGGATCTGATCGATGTTGCGAAGGTTTGCGCTTTCCATCGAGCTGCTCCTCACGACGACGCGGTGCCGGCGGGCACGTCGTGGTCGTCTTCGTCTTCTTGCGGTTGCTGCGCGTCGTTGCCCGCTGCCGGCCGTTGCATGCGCTCCGGCGCGTGGATACCGAGCAGGTCGAGCGCGGCCTTGTACACGATGCGAATCGCGTCCACCCATGCCAGGCGCGCCAGGGTCTTGTCGCGGTCCCACTTCGCTTCCCATCCGGGCTCGGCTGTCATCCACGACTGCGGCAGGATCGCGTCGCGATCGACCTTCAGGCGCGTAAAGTAGCTCTGGAACTGCTGGGACAAGTCCTGGAGGAAGAACACGACCTTGTGAGGCGCCCGCTCCCGCGCCGCTTCCGCCACCAGCGACGGGTAGCTTCCCAGCAGCAGCAGGATGGCGAGCTCGTCCGGGTGATCGAGCCGGCGGAGCAGGTCTGGTGTCGGCCTTGGCGGCCTGAGTCCGAAGGCGCTTCTTGCGCGCCGCAGGATCGCACACAACCGGGCATGGCCGTACTGCAAGTAGAACACCGGATTGTCAAGGTTCTGCTTCTTCGCTACCTCGATGTCGAGCTCGAGCGGGGTCTCGGTCCGCCGCGACAGATAGTAGTAGCGGAGCGCATCCGCACCGGCACCGACTCGCCCCATGGCGCTATCGATCTCCTCGAGCACCTCGTCGACCGTAATCAGGTTGCCGAGGCGCTTGCCCATCTTGTACGGCTGTCCATCGCGCAGCAGCGACACGAGCTGATACAGGATCACCTCGAACTTGTTCGTGTCGAACTGCACGGCCTGCAGCGCGGCGCGCAGGCGCGGGACGTAGCCGTGATGGTCGGCGCCCAGCACGTTGATCAGGCGGTCGAACCCGCGTCCAGCCTTGTCCGCGTGGTAGGCGATGTCGCTCGCGAAGTACGTGTAGGTCTTGCCGTCGCTCTTTCGAACGATGCGGTCCTTGACCTCGTCGCCCGCACCTTCGTCGACCTTGAACGCGAGCGCGCCGCCCTCGATCTCCACCACGATCCCCTGCTCGCGCAGGCGCGCCAGCACGGCGTCGACGCGCTTCCACCGGTGCAGGCTCTCCTCCGAGTACCAGCTATCGAACCAGATGTTCAACGACTCGAGCGTGTGGCGGATGCCCTGCACATCAGGCGCGCCTGGCACGCCTTCGATCATCCTCGACACGCAGTGGCGTGCGAGTTCGTCGTCGCGACTTTCGTCGTCGATGACGTCCGGGAAGTGCGCGCCGATCCACTGCGCCATGGTGGCGACATACCACCCGCCGTAGCCGCCCTCGGGCGGCGGCTCCTTGCGCCATGCCGCGCGCACGGACTTCGCCAACAGCCGAACCTGGTTGCCGAAGTCGTTGACGTAGTACTCGCGCACCACACGGTTGCCGGTGGCCTCCAGCAGCCTGCCGATAGCATCGCCCACGATCGCGTTGCGTCCGTGGGAGATGAGCAGGGGGCCGGTCGGATTGGCGCTGACGAACTCGAGCAGCACGCGCTCTCCGGTGGCGGACGGTGCCCGGCCGTATCCGGATCCCTGCCGGTGCACGTCGAGGAGCACTTCATGAAACGCCGACGGGGCAAGGGTCACGTTCAAGAAGCCAGGGCCAGCGATGTCGATCTTCGTGATCCAAGGCGCGGATGCGAGCTTCTGCTGGACCAGCGCCGCCACGTCGCGCGGCGGCTTCCTGGCCAGCTTCTGCAACACCAGGGCCACATTCGTAGCCAGATCCCCGTGGTCCGCACGCTTCGGACGGTCCACGCTGAAGGCAGGGACCGCCGTTGGCTCGATTGGCAGCACGCCGTCCGAGGCGAGTTCCTCGACGACGCGGACGATCTCGGCTCTCAGCTTCTCTTCAACACCCATGGATTCGCTCCTTGGCTACAACCACGATCAGACAACGGCCAACTTTTGGCCAGGTCGGGGCGGTGTCCCGCTCGGCGCCGCGCAGGATGACAGCACGGCGCTGCCGCGCTACCACATTCTCGTGCGCAACAGGATCCTCCGATGCCTGGTCGGCGTCTGCTTGCTGGCCTCGGCCTGCTCCAGCGAGGACAAGCCCCAGGCCACGATCGTGATTGTCGCCGGCCAGGAAGCCGACGCATTCACCCGCGAGCCGGTCCCCGATCATCTCACCGTCCGGCGTGTCGACCTCGATGGCCGCGCGGCCGACCTGGTCACGGTCGCCTGGCCGGTGGACTCCTTCGACATTGGTGACCTCAGCCAATCCGGCGTGGCCGCCATCCAGGTTTCGCTCCAAGACAACGCCAACCGTCCCCTGCTCCGCGGCCAGACCGTCTACTACTCACTCTGGACTCTCGCGGGATACGACGTGCCGGTGTTCGTAGGACGCGTAGGCGAGCTGTCACGTCCGCCGGGAACCTTCTCGTTCGGCGGCCATGACGCCCTGGTCGGCGTGGTCGGTGCACAGTATCTGGTCGTGACCGGCGGCACGGACACCAAGGATGCCGCCGGCTCATCCGCGTCGCCCGCATACCTCGACGCCTATGACCTGGCCGCCTGGGATGCCGTCCCTGTGTCCGTCGAGCTGCCGCGCACACCCACTGCAATGCCGATCGTGCTCGGCCAGTACGCGCTGATCATCAATGACGCCGGCGCGACTTGGTTCGACTTTGGCACCTACGACCAGGCCGAAGCAACGCCGCCCGACGGTATGTCCTTCGCCGATGTGTCGCACGGGCAGGTCGTGTACGCGCCCGATGGCACGGCGTACGTCGTGGGCGGGACACGGACCACCGCTGCGTCAGATTGGGTGTTGCGCATCGGCACGGACTTCGAGTTGTCGTCGCGGCGGTTGACGGCGCCGAGGCTGGGCGCGTGCGCCACGTGGGTTCCGGATGTCGGCCTGTTGGTGGCCGGCGGAAGCGCCACCGCCGCGGGCGCAGAGTTGCTGGCTCACGATGCGTCCGGGTCTACTGTCCTCGGCTACGCGCCCGACCCCACGGTAGGCGCAGGGGTCGTCGCGCTCGAGGGCGCGCGCGTTCTGATGGCAGGTGGACTGGATCCGTCGAGTCTCGGCAGTGCCGCGACCCGCACCTTCGACCTGTCCTGCACAGGGACGTGCACGGTCGAAGCCATCGATGCGTCGCCTCCTCGACCGTTGACCAATGCTCGCGCATTCCGAATCGACGAGCAAAGCGTGCTCGTGGTGGGTGAGGAGCAGGGGACAGGCGCAACGAGAACCGCTGTCTACGAGATCGCAGGCCTAGGTGGAACGCCTGGGATTGTCGAAGTGAATCTTCGCGAGCCACGGACCGGAGCCACGGCGGTGGCCCTGATGGGGAACATGGTGGGCGTGCTGGGCGGGCTCGATGCGAGCGGCGCTGCGGTGCGGAGCCTGGAGGTGTATCCGGGGAGGTAGTGATCCGCTGCGCCCATGTGCACGCCGAGCGAGCGCGTTGCTCGCTACGGAGACGACGCCGCGCCGGCGTCGACCGCGATCGAGCCTGTCCCGTGCACCGCGATGACACCGCAGGCCGGCGCCTCCAACACGGCTCCCGGCAGCACCAGACATCGTTCGACCGTGCCTCGGCCATACACGGTCGCGTCATCGCAGACCACGGTGGCCCGAAGCGAGATCCCCGCACCCACCCGGGCGCGAGGCGCCACCCAGAAGTTGCGCCGTCTTCGGTCGAGCCAACGCAGGTTCGCTGCGAGCAGCGCGCCGGGACTGCCGATGTCGTCCCAGGCGCCGTCGTACCAGTGCACCTTCACGCGCCCGCCCCGACGCAGCGCTGGCATGTACACGTCACCGACCAGACATCCCTGCGCGGGCAACAGCTCGCGACCTTGTGCGCTGATCATCTGAATGCCGAGGAAGTCCCCGCCGGCCACCTCCTCGCCGAAGGTCTCGCCCCGAAGCCGCGCCACACATCCATCGCGCTGCACGCCGAGGGTGCCGTGCCCTGGCTGCCGAGGCGCTGCGAGCAACGTGGCCACGGATTCGGGACGGTTGCTGTGGGCCGCAGCAAGCTCGGCGAGGTCGGGCTCGGCGATCACATCGCCATTCCACACCAGGACGTCGCCTCGGCCGAGGACCGACGCCGCATTGGCCACGCCGCCCGCGGTCCCGAGGATGTGGTCGTGCTCGTGGACGATCGTCACCCCCTGCGGAACCCAGTTGTCGAAAGCGTCGGCCCGGTGGTGCGTATTCATCGCGATCGGAGCGAAGCCGTTGGACATCAGCCGATGCAGCACGTGGAGGAACGCAGGCAAGTCGCCGACCGGCAGCAAGGGCTTGGGAATGGAGTCAGTAATCGGGCGCAGGCGGGTGCCGAACCCGGCGCAGAGGACCATGGCAGCGGTCATGGGTTCGCCAGGCTAGCGCCTGCGGGTGCGGCGGGGAAAGAACACTCCTCTTCGGCAGGGCCCGTGCGGGCATCGGGCAGGGCCCGGTTCGACTCCGCGTCTGGGCCGTCCTGGCCGGCATCTGCGGCGTCGCGCATGCTACCGTCGATAGCATGATCCCGTGCTTCAACACCGCCGGTCCGTGCATCCCCGGCGAGCACTACATGCTCCCGCCCGAGCCGCGGGTGCGGCACGTGATGCG
>Ga0209018_1000154_pt1 | contig 65237 bp, 48 predicted proteins | sample YNPBryBLVA2012_FD_185814 | JGI IMG/M metagenome (GOLD analysis project Ga0209018, IMG submission 185814) | Anoxygenic and chlorotrophic microbial mat microbial communities from Yellowstone National Park, USA - YNP Bryant BLVA 2012 (SPAdes)... ...
GGACTACGACCTGCGCGCTGACTTCAGCGACCACACCGTCGCCGACCAGCGCATGGGCGTCAACCTCAGCGGCACCTACAACTGGACCATCTCCGGCGGTGGCGGTGGTGGTGGCGGCGGTAACGCCACGATTGTCCTCCACAACAACTCTGGCCAGACCGTCTTCTACGCTTACATCTCTCCTTGTAGCGACTCCACATGGGGAAACGATGACCTGGGGAGCAGCACCGTGCCCAGCGGCGGCACCTTCAACTTCACGGTCCCCGCTGGTTGCTACGACATGAAGGCGGAGGACGCCAGCCACAACATCATTGACGTCGAGATGGGCATCAACGTCAGCGGGACGTACAACTGGAACGTGCCCTGATCGTAACTGTTCAGGGCTTCCACCCGTCATCGTGAGGGCACGAAGGGGCGACCGGGCGGGTCGCCCCTACACCACCTCCGAAACAACGTGGGCGACCCGGCGGGTCGCCCCAGTACCTACCAGCCCGTGCTTTCCCCCATCAGGAAGCGGTGCATGTCGGCGGCGGCGCGCTTGCCGGCACCCATCGCGCTGACCACCGTGGCCGCGCCGGTGACCACGTCCCCGCCAGCCCATACCCGCGGCTGCGTCGTCCGACCGGTCTGCTCATCGGCGACCACCGTGCCGTGCTTCGTCCGCTGCAACCCCTCGGCGTCCACGAAGACCAGCGGGTTGGGGCTGGTACCCAGGGCAAAGATGACCGTGTCCACCGCCATATCGAACTCGGAGCCGGGGATCGGCACCGGCGAACGGCGCCCGGAGGCATCCGGCTCTCCCAACTGCATGCGGATGCAGCGCATCCCGCGCACGTTGCCGCGCTCGTCGCCGTAGATCTCCACCGGGTTGGTCAGAAAGTCGAAGATGACCCCTTCCTCCTCAGCGTGGTGGACCTCTTCGGCGCGCGCGGGCACCTCCTCGTGGGAGCGGCGATAGACGATGTGCACCTCGCCAGCCGGTTCGCCCGTCTTCTGGGCCTGGAGCCGCTGCAACCGCAGGCTGCAGCGCGCGGCGTCCATCGCCACGTTCCCCGCGCCGATGACGGCCACGGCCCTGCCCACTTTGACCGGCGTGTCGTACTCGGGGAACAGGTAGCCCTTCATCAGGTTGACACGGGTCAGGAACTCGTTGGCCGACAGGACCCCGTTGTAGTTGATGCCCGGGATGCGCATGAAGGAGGGCAGCCCGGCGCCGGTGCCCAGGAAGACCGCATCGTACTCCGCCAGCAGTTCGCTCAACGTGAGCGTGCGGCCCACGACGTAGTCGGTGTGGATCTCGATGCCCAGACACTCCACGGCGTAATCAATCTCGCCCCGCACCACGCTCTTGGGCAGACGGAACTCGGGGATGCCGTAGATGAGCACCCCGCCGGGGGTGTGCAACGACTCGAACATCGTCACCCGATGCCCCTCGCGGCCCAGGTCCACCGCGCAGGTCAGCCCGGCCGGCCCTGTACCCACGATGGCCACCCGCTTGCCTGTCAAAGGGTGGGCCTCAAGGGGACAGGAGCGCGCCGCCAGTTCGTAGTCACCCACGAACCGCTCCAGGCGGCCGATGGCCACCGGTTCCCCTTTCCTGCCCAACACGCAGCGGGCCTCACACTGCACCTCCTGCGGGCAGACGCGGCCGCAGATGGCCGGCAGGCCGTTCTTGACCTTCATCGCCCGTACCGCCCCTTCCATATCCCCTTCGCGGAGGGCGCGGATGAACTGCGGGATAAGCACCCCCACGGGACAGCCCTCGACACAATGGGGCCGGGCGCATTGCAGGCAACGGTCGGCCTCCTGCTGGGCCAGTTCCGCCGTGAAGCCCAGGGCGACCTCGTTGAAATTGCCGCCGCGCACCACGGGGTCCTGCGCAGGCATCTCCTGGCGGGGGATCCTGGTGCGTTCCTTCTGCGTCAGGCTAGCCACGGTTTGCCTCCTTGTCCAGTTGACACTCGTGTTGCCACCGCTCGACCGCCAGCGCCTCCTCGGTGCGGTAGAACTGCTGGCGGGCCAGCAGGTTGTTCCAGTCCACCTTGTGTGCGTCGAACTCCGGACCGTCCACGCAGACGAACCGCGCGCCCTCGTCCAGCAAGACCCGGCAACCGCCACACATCCCCGTGCCGTCAATCATGATCGTGTTCAGGCTGACGACGGTGGGCACCTTGTAGGGCTGAGTGGTCAGCGAGACGAACTTCATCATAATCGCCGGGCCGATGGCCCAGACGCGGGCGATCTCCTTTCCCCGCGCCTCCAGCAGTTCCTTGAGCGGCTCGGTCACCAGGGCTTTGCGCCCGTAGGAACCGTCATCGGTGCAGACGATGAGCTCATCGGAGACGGCGCGCATGCGCTCCTCCCAGAACAGGAGGTCGCGGGTGCGCGCGCCGATGATCGAGATCACCCGGTTACCCGCCTCTTTGAGCGCCCGGGCGATGGGGTAGATCGGGGCGATGCCCACCCCGCCGCCGACGCAGACGACTGTGCCGTACTTCTCGATCTCGGTGGGGTGGCCCAGCGGACCGGCGACCGTGGCGAAGCCATCCCCTGGCTCCAACGTGCCCATCTCCATCGTGGACTTGCCCACCTCCTGGAAGATGAGCGTGATGGTGCCCGCTTGGCGGTCGAAGTCGGCGATGGTCAACGGGATGCGCTCGCTGTGCTCGCCGATGCGCACGATGACGAACTGCCCGGCCTGCGCCTTGCGCGCCACCTGGGGGACCTCCACCACCATGAGCTTGGTCACGTCGCTGAGAACCTGTTTCTCCAGAATCTTGTACACTCCTGTCCTCCTGTTGTTGATGAGGGTGATCGCGCGTCCTGCACACACAGGCGAAAGGATAACTCAAAAGCGGCTGTTGGTCAAGTGGCAGTGGAGAGTGGTGGCACGGCCGGGAGACCCCGCCAACATCCGCGTAACCGTAGGGCGGCATCCCGATGCCGCCCCGCCCGGGCACAGTCCGGAGACCCCGCCAACATCCGCGTAACCGTAGGGCGGCATCCCGATGCCGCCCCGCCCGGGCACAGTCCGGAGACCCCGCCAACAGCAATGGGAGACTGCCGATTTGTGACCTTGCTCATTGCCGGGTATAATGTAGCCGAGGCACCCAAATGATCCAGACCATCAACCTGACCAAACAGTTCGACGGCTTCGTGGCTGTCAGGGGCATCTCCCTCTCCATCGCCCCTGGGGAGATTCTGGCCTTGCTGGGACCAAACGGCGCAGGCAAGACCACCACCGTGCGCATGCTCGCCGCCATCCTTATGCCAACCGATGGGCAGGCGCTGGTGAACGGCTACGACGTGCGGGAGGAACCGACCCGCGTCCGCCAGGCCGTGGGCCTGCTGACCGAGTACCCCGGCCTCTATCTGCGCATGCGCGGCGGGGAGTATCTGCACTTCTTCGGGCGCATCTACGGGTTGGACGCGGCGACCCGCGAGCGGCGCGGCCGGCAACTGCTGGAACAGTTCGACATGCCGGAGGCCTGGGACCGGCGCATCGGCGAATACTCCAAGGGTATGCAGCAGAAACTCGCCCTCGCCCGCGCCCTGCTGCACGACCCGCCTGTCCTGCTGCTGGACGAGCCGACCTCGGCGATGGACCCCTACAGCGCCAAACTGGTGCGGGACACGATCCTCTCCCTGCAGGACCAGCGACGCGCGATCCTGGTCTGTACCCACAACCTGGCCGAGGCGGAAATGCTGGCCGATCGGCTGGCCATCATCGCCAGGGGACAACTGGTGGCTACTGGAACCGCCGCCGAACTGAAACGCGCTCTGGTCGGCCCGCCGATGATGGAGTTGCGCTTCAACGGTACGGCGACGGCGGTGCAGACGGTGGTCGCCCGCTTCGCCCGCGTGGTGCACCAGGAGGACAACCGGCTGACCTACGAGGTGGAGAGACCGGAACGGACAAACCCGCTCCTGTTGCGCGCACTGGTCGAGGCTGGCGTGGAGGTCGTGGCGCTGAACGAGCGGGAACAGAGCCTGGAATCCGTCTATCTGCGGGCCGTGGCCACACACACCGACACGCCGACGGAGGCATAGATGACGACCAGAGAACGGACACAAGCCCTCCGCGAGGAACTGAACATCGTGCTGACCCTGGCCCGGCGCGAGATCGTGGACGTCTTGCGCGACTGGCGGCTGGTGGCCCCCATCCTCATCCTCACCCTGATCTTCCCGGTCCTGGCCAACTTCACCGCCCGCGAACTGGTGAACTTCGCCAATCGGTACGGCGGCAACATCGTCGGGGAACGGATGCTACCCTTCCTGCTGATGGTGGTCGGTTTCTTCCCCATCTCCTTCTCGCTGATCATCGCCCTGGAGGCCTTCGCCGGCGAGAGGGAGAGGAAGAGCCTGGAGCCCCTGCTGGCCTCCCCGCTCTCCGACGTGCAGCTCTACCTGGGCAAGACGCTGGCCTCGATGATCCCCCCGCTCGCCGCCAGTTATCTCGGCGTCACCATCTACCTGATCGCGTTGCGCATCTTCCAGGGGTGGGAATTGCCCCCCCAACTGCTGATCCAGGTCCTGGCTCTGACCACCGCCGAAGGACTGGTGATGGTCTCCGGGGCAGTCATCGTCTCCAGCCAGACGACCAGTGTCCGCGCCGCCAACCTGCTGGCCAGTTTCATCATCCTGCCGATGGCCTTCCTGGTACAGGGGGAGTCCATCATCATGTTCTGGGGCCAGTATGATACGCTGTGGGCCATCCTGGCTTTCCTGCTGGTGGTCAACTTCCTGCTGGTGCGGATGGGCATCCGCCTGTTCAACCGCGAGGAACTGATGGGCCGCGAGATTGACGCCATCAACTGGAAGCGGCTGTGGGCCACCTTCCGCCGCTTCCTGCGGTGGGAGTGGTGGCTCTTCGGGCGCAGCCGGGAGGCGACGCCACGGGCATGGCGCTGGTGCGGCGTGCTGGCCGGCCTCTACCTGCGGGAGATGCCCGCCATCCTGCGCCGCTCTGGCCTGGCCGCTCTGGTCACCGTGGTGGGGTTGGTCGGCTCGTTCTTCGTCGGCTGGCATCTGGCCGTACAGCAACCCTTCCCCTTCATCACCGCTTTGATGGAAAGGTCTGGCGCGAGTCTCAGCGACGATGTGACCATCCTGACGCCGCTGGCCCTCCTGGGACATAACCTGCGCGCCCTGGTGTTGACGGCGCTCTTCGGGACCATCTCATTCGGCTCACTGGCTGTGGCGATCCTGATGATCAACCCCGTGCTTATCGCCTACCTGGCCATCCAGGTAGCCTGGGCCGGATACAGTCCATGGCTGTTCCTGCTGGCCTTCATCCTCCCGCACGGCGTGCTGGAACTGCCCGCCGCCATCCTGGCCACCATCGTGGCGGTGCGGATGGGAGCCACTCTCGTCGCCCCGCCGCGCGGCATGACGGTCGGTGATGCCTGGGTGCAGGCCGTGGCCGACTTCGTCAAGATCTTCCTGGCCGTGGTCCTGCCGCTGTTGGCCGTGGCCGGATGGGTGGAGAGCGCCATCACCCCCCTGGTCGCCCTGCGCCTGCTGGGAGGATAGCCGCGTGCTCTGCGAACTGCACGTCCACACCACCGCCTCCCGCGACAGCCTGCTCACCCCGAAGGAATTGCTGGAGATATGCCAGCGCAAGGGGTTGGAGCGGGTCGCGATCACAGACCACAACACCATCGCTGCGGCGCTGCATCTGAAGGAGATGGACCCCCAACGGATTATCGTCGGCGAGGAGGTGCGCACCGACCGGGGGGAACTGATCGCCTACTTCCTCACCGCCCCGTTGCCCGTGGGCCGATCACCGGAGGAGACCATCGCCGCCGTGCGCGCCCAGGGCGGCGTGGTGGGCGCCTCACATCCACTCGACCGCTTCCGCCACGAGGCGCTGAGGCGAGAGGCTCTGCTGCCGCTGCTGGGTCTGCTGGACTTCCTGGAGGGGCTCAACGCCCGCTGTCTGCGGCCTGCCGATAACACCGCCGCGCAGGCCCTTGCCCGTCAACATGGCCTGCCGATCACCGCTGGCAGCGACGCCCACTGCGCCTGGGAACTGGGGCGCGCGGTGATGGATCTCTCGCCCTTCGACAGTCCGGCGTCATTTCTGGAAAGCCTGCGCAGAGGCCAGGTGCGGGGACACACATCACCCTGCTGGGTTCACATCCTCTCCACCTACGCCAAGATCGCCTCTCGCCTGCGCTCCGCACCATACTGAGTGCAAGGAGGTACAGCATGGAAATCCTCGTCGCCGTGGTCGTGATTCCTCTCCTGGCCTACGCGCCAATGCTCCTCTATGGCCTGATCTTGTGGTGGTTCGACCGCTACGAGAAAGAACCCCTGGGACTGCTGATCGTCGCCTTTCTGTGGGGGGCCATCCCGGCAGCGCTCTTCTCGCTCATCGCACAGCTCATCTTCGACATCCCGATCTCCGCCTTCGCCTCCTACGGCGGAGTGGGAGCAGACTTCCTCTTCGCCGGGCTGATCGCGCCCATCACCGAGGAGCCGTTCAAGGGCCTGGCGCTGCTCTTGCTGCTGCTCTTCTTCCGCCGCGAGATTGACAGCCCGCTCGACGGCATCCTCTACGGCGGCCTGGTGGGCTTCGGCTTCGCCGCTACGGAGAACCTGCTGTACTTCCTCGGCGAGTTGGGGTCGAGCGGCCTGGGCGGTCTGATGGAAATGGCCTTCCTGCGCGCCGTCCTCTTCGGCCTCAACCACGCCCTCTTCACCGGCTGTACCGGGCTGGGCATCGCCCTGGCACGCACGTCACCCCGCTGGCCGGTCAAAGTGATCGCGCCGCTGCTGGGCCTCGCCGCAGGGATCACCCTCCACTCCATCCACAATACCGGCGCGACCCTTTCCACAGGCACCTGCCTGCCCCTGCTGGGCAGCACCATCTCGGATTGGATCGGCGTGCTGGCCCTGGTCGCCATCCTGATCTGGACCTCCAGCCGCGAGCAGAACTGGATTCGCCGCTACCTGGCCGACGAGGCCCAGGCCGGCTTCATCAGCCGCCCGGATTACTGGATCATCCAGTCCTACTGGCGGCGAGTGGCGCAGCGCACACAGGCCCTGCTGAGCGGGGACTTCGCCCGCTGGCAGCGGCTGGGCAGATACTACCGGCTGGCAACCGAACTGGCCTTCAACAAACATCGCCTGGACACCCACGGCAGGGAGCAGGATACCCTGCTGCGCGTGGAACAACTGCGGAGAGAGATCTACACACTGCGGCAGCAACTGTAACGCGGGGACACGGAGATGCGGAGGAGGAGACAGCAGGGTGATAACGCCTGAGTGGGTAAAGGACGCGGTTTTCTACCAGATATTCCCGGACCGCTTCGCCCGCAGTGGGCGGGTAGTGCAGCCGACGAACCTGGAACCGTGGGACAGCCCCCCCACCCCTCTGGGCTTCAAGGGCGGAGACCTGCTGGGTGTGGCAGACCGGTTGGACTACCTCCAGGACCTGGGCGTCACGGCGATCTACCTCAACCCCATCTTCCAGTCGGCGGCCAATCACCGCTATCACACCCACGACTACTACCACGTGGACCCCATCCTGGGCGGCGACGCGGCCTTCCACACCCTGGTCGAGGCAGCCCACGCCCGCTCCATCCGCATCGTCCTGGACGGCGTCTTCAACCACGCCAGCCGCGGCTTCTTCCCCTTCAATCACATCCTGGAGAACGGCCCGGCCTCTCCGTACCTGGACTGGTTCACCGTGCACGGCTTCCCGCTCCACGCCTACGAGACGCGCCGCAAACCCAACTACGCCGCATGGTGGGGATTGCGCGCGTTGCCCAAACTGAACACTGATAACCCCCAGGTGCGCGAATTCATCATGCAGGTCGCCGAATACTGGCTGCGCCAGGGAGCCGACGGCTGGCGACTGGACGTCCCCCTGGAGATCACCACCCCTGGCTTCTGGGAAGAGTTCCGCCAGCGGGTGAAGGGGGTCAACCCCGAAGCCTATATCGTGGCCGAGATCTGGGAGGAGGCCATCCCCTGGCTTCAGGGCCAACACTTCGACGCGGTGATGAACTACGTCTTCAACCGCGCCGCGTTGGGCTTCTGCGGCGGTCCGGCCCTCGACACCGCGAAGCGGCCCGGCGGCTTCCGCCTGCGCCCGCTCTCCGGCGCCGGCCTGGCAACCCAGGTCAAGAGGATACTCGCCCTCTACCCCTGGGAGGTCACCCTCGTCCAACTGAATCTGCTCAGCAGCCACGACATGCCCCGCTTCCTGACCCTGGTGCGCGGCGACAAACGCCGCCTGCGGCTGGCGGTGCTCCTCCAGATGACCTTCCCCGGCGCGCCGTGCGTCTACTACGGCGACGAGATCGGCATGGAAGGCGGCGACGACCCCGACTGCCGGCGCGCCTTTCCCTGGGACGAGCGGGTATGGGATCACGACCTGCGCGATTGGTTCCGCCGCTGTATCGCGCTGCGCCACGCCCATCCCGCCCTGCGCCGGGGCACGCTGCGCACGCTCCGCGCGGACGCCACCACTTACGCCTTCGTCCGGGAATGGCATGGGGAGGCGGTCTGCGTGGCGCTCAACACCGGCGAAGAGGAAACCCGCCTCTCCCTCCGCGCGCGCGACGTGGCCCCCGCCGGCGCTCCGTTGCGTGACCTGCTCTCCGGCCGCACCTGGCCGCTGACGGACAGAAACCTGCATCTCACCCTGCCCCCTCTCTCCGGCGTCGTGCTGGCCGCCACAGCGGGACCGTGAAATGGCCGTCTCCTCCCACCCTCCGCGCTGGCTCACGACGACGCTCCTCTGCCTGAGCCTGGCCGTCGCCGCGGGGCTGCGGCTCTACCGCCTGCCGGCGCTGCCGCTGGGGTTGCACTACGACGAGGCGGCCAACGTCATCCTGGCGGCACGGATCGCCCGCGGTGAGGCGTGCCCCGTCTTCATCCCCTCCTATACCGGCAAAGAGGTGTTGTTCTTCTACTGGGCCGCCGCGTGGATGCGCCTGCTGGGCGAGGGCGTGCTGGCCTTGCGACTCACCAGCGCTGTGGCGGGACTGTGCACCGTCGCCGCCAGCGCCTGGTCGGCTTACGAACTCCTGCACCGCCGCCGTGACGCAGCGTGGCTGGGCGCGCTGACCGCCGCCTTCGTCGCCACCTCCTTCTGGCACCTGCTGCTCAGTCGCTACGGCTTCCGCGCCGTCACCCAACCGCTGCTGCAGGCGCTCACCGTGGCGGCGCTGTGGCGCGGCCTGCGGCTGGAGCGGCGCGGCTGGCTGCTGCTGGCCGGCGTCCTGTGCGGCGCGACCGCCTACACCTACCTGGCCGCCCGCGCCTTCCCCTTGCCGCTCGGCCTGGCCCTGCTGACGCTCCTCCTGGCCGACCGCGGCCAGCGCCGCGCCCGGCTGGGTCAACTGGGGCTGTTCCTGGCCGCCGCGGCAGGCACGGTGGCCCCGCTGGCTGCCTACTTCGCCACCCATCCGGCAGCGCTGACTACGCGAATGAGCCAGGTGGCCGCCTCCTCCTGGAGTGAAGCCTGGGCCGGCTTCCGCGCCTGCCTGGGGATGTTCTTCCTGCGCGGCGACCCCTACATCCGCTTCAACCTGCCCGGCCTGCCCCTGCTCGACCCCTTCACGGCGGCGCTGTTCGGGCTGGGCGTCATCCTGGTAATGGTCGGCATCGCACGGGCCCCGCTCTCCCACCCCTCTGGAGAGCGGTCCTCCTCCCTGCATCTGGCGGCCCTGGTCTTCCTTCTCGCCGTCCTGCCCACGATGCTCCTGCCCAGCGCCCTGGCCACCGGCGACATCACCCCCAGCAACCTGCGCGCCGTCGGCCTGCTGCCCTTCCTGTACATCCTCCCGGCCCTGGCGCTGGCCCGGATCGCCGGCTACCTCTCCCGTCTCGCGCCCCGCGCGCGCCGCGCCCTCTACCTGCTCCTCGCCCTCCCCCCCTTCCTCCTCACCCCCCTTACCGCCGCGCGCTACTTCCGGGACTGGGCGACCTCCGCCGCGCTCTACGACACCACAGATGGCGACATGGCCGACGTCGCTGCTTACCTCAACCAGAGCGACCTGAGCGGCGTCACCCCCTACGTGGCCAGCATCCACTACCGCCACCCCACCCTGGCTGCGCTGGCCGACGACTACCCGACCCTGCGCTGGCTCACCGGCGGAGAGACGGTGGTGCTGCCGGCAAGCGGCGACGGCCTGCTCCTCCTGCCCCGCTCCGCCGACGGCGCGCTGAACTGGCTGGGCAGGGTGCTGCCGGACCTGCCGTTGCTGGCTGCGCCCCTCGCCCCCGACGGCGCGCCCGCCTTCCGCGCCTACCGCCTGCCCGCTGGTACCGTCGTCACGCCCACCCACCCCCTCAGCGCCAACTTCGGCGGCGCGGCAACGCTCCTGGGGTACGACCTGCTCTCCCCGCCCCGCTCCGGCGGCACGGTCGAAGCGCTGCTCTACTGGCGCGTCACTGCCCGCCCGGAACCCGGCGACCTCATGCCAGCGGTACGCCTGGCCGACCCGTGGGGCGGGTGGTGGGGAGAGACCCGTCCCTTCCACTATCCGGCAGAGCAATGGACCCCCGGCGAGGTCGTGATGGACCACCTCTCCATACCGGTGGCTCCCGGCGCGCCGCCGGGGACGTACTACCTCCAGTTCGGCTTCTATGCCTCCTCCACCGGTGCCTCGTTGCCGCTCCTGGATGCCACTGGCGGCTTTGCCGGCACGGTCGCCAGCCTTCCTGTCACCCTGACCTGGGCCGCCGCACCACCCGACCCCACGGACCTCGGCATCCGCCGGCGGCTCGACCTCACCACTCCCTTCGGCGTGGCCCTGCTGGGGGCCAACCTGGACACGACGGAGGTCCGCCCCGGCGAGCGGCTCTACCTGACCCTCTTCTGGCAGGCCGACCGCGTCCCAGACCCCCTGACCGTGCGCCTCAGCCTGGGCGGGGTCACACTGACCGAAGGGGCGCCTGTCCACGACACGCTCCCCACCCCCCTCTGGCCCGCCAGCGCGCTCGTCGCCGACCGTTACGACCCGCGCCTGCCGCGCGACGCGGCACCAGGCGACTTCCCGCTGCTCCTGACGCTGCTAGATGCGGGCGGACAGCCGCTGCTGGAGACCAGCCTGGGCCAGGTGACCGTGCAGGCGACGGAGCGAAACTTCACGCCGCCACCCCTCACCTATCCCGTAGGGGTGCCCCTGGGAGGGTTGGTGGAGTTGGTGGGCTACGACCTGGAGCCAGCGCAACCGGTGGCGGGCGCGCCGCTCACGGTGACCCTCTACTGGCAGGCGCTGACGGAGACAGAGACCTCCTTCACGGTCTTCACCCACCTGCTGGACAGCAACGGGATGACCGTGGCGCAGCACGACGGGCTGCCGGCGGGCGGCGGCTACCCCACCCCGCTGTGGGTCGCTGGCGAGGTGGTGGCCGACGCGCACCGTCTCGACCTGCCGGCAGGGCTGCCGCCGGGCACCTACACGCTGGAGGTGGGCCTCTATCGGGCAGAAGACGGCACCCGTCTGGCCGTACCCGGTTCGCCCGACGGGGCAGTGCGCTTTTCCCTGACCGTGCAGGCCGCCGGAGCATGAGCACCCCGCCCTCCCACTCCGAAGCCAGGGGTTCCGCCCACGTTGCCCGTTCGGCGGTGCTGGTGGCGCTGCTCTTCGCCGCCGACAAACTGCTGGCCGTGCTGCGCGACGCCGCCATCGGGCGCGCTTTCGGCGCTTCCGCGGAACTGGATGCCTACTACGCCGCCTTCGAGTTGCCCGACCTGCTGTTCACGGTAGTCGCCGGCAGCGCGCTGGCCACTGCCCTCATTCCCGTCCTCTCCGCCCTGCTGGCCCGCGACGACCGGGAGGGAGCCTGGCGGCTGGTGTCGGCGGTGGTCAACCTGGCGCTGCTGATCGTGGCCGCGGTCAGCGTCGTCGCCGCCATCTTCGCCCCGCAGGTCATCCGCGCCGTCGCCCCGGGGTTCGACCCGTACCGCACGGCGCTGGCCGTGCGGCTGATGCGCCTGGTGTTGCTGCAGACGCTCCTCTCCAGCCTCAGCGGCATCGCCATGAGCGTCCTGCAGGCCCATCAGCACTTCCTGCTGCCCGCCGCCGCGCCGCTGGCCTACACCATGGGCCGCATCGTCGGCGCGCTGTGGCTGGCGCCACACTGGGGCATCTTCGGGCTGGCATGGGGCGGGCTTCTGGGGACGGTGGGCCATATCCTGATCCAGGTGCCCGGACTGATCCGCTACGGCGTCCGGTGGCGGCCCACACTCCGGCATGCCGATCTGGGGGAGGTGCTGCGGCTGATGCTGCCGCGGGCCTTGGGACTGGGGGCCACGTACCTGAACTTCGTCCTGCCCACCTTCCTCGGCTCACGGCTGGCGGAGGGGGCCATCTCCGCCTACGAATATGGCTGGCGGCTGATGCAGTTCCCGGAGACGATCATCGGCACGGCGCTGGGACTGACCGTCTTCCCGACGCTGGCGGAGCGGGCCAACGCAGGAGACACAGCGGGGTTGCGCCGCACGGCGGGCTGGGCGCTGCGGCTGGTGCTGGCGCTGGCGGTCCCGGCGGCGGCGGGGCTGGTGCTGCTGGGCCGTCCGCTGACCGCACTCTTCTTCCAGCGCGGCGCGTTCGACGCGGCTGCCACGGAACGGGTTTACTGGGGATTGCAGTTCTTCGCCGTGGGACTGGTCAGCCACGCCGCGCTGGAGGTGGTCAGCCGGCTGTTCTACGCCCGGCGGGATATGTGGACGCCGCTCTGGGCGGCGCTGGCCGGACTGGCGGTCAACGCCGGGCTGGGCTGGGTATTCCTCGGCCCATTGGCCCACGGCGGCATCGCCCTGGCCAACGGCCTGGGGGCCGGCCTGCAGGTGGTGCTGCTGCTGGCCGTGGCCGGCGCCAGGCTGGGCGGGATCGAAGGGCGGGCGCTGGTCACGTCGCTGGCGCGCACGCTGGTCGCCACCGGTGCGCTGGCCGCGGGCGTGCTGGCCGTCCGCCTGGCGTTGCCCACAACGGGCCTGCCGGGCACGCTGCTGGCTCTGATCGCCGGCGCCGCCGCCTACCTGCTGGCCGCGGTGGCGGTGCGACAGGAGGAGATCACTTCACTGCCACGGCTGTTGATGGCACGGAGACGCGAAGACATAGAGACGCGGTGACGCGGGGAGGCAGCGTCTCCGTGTCTCACGTTCACCGCCGCCAGCGATAATCCTTCACCAGCGCCTGCTTGAAGTCCTGCTGCACCTGGTCCTTGTCGTGAATGGCCCACTCGTCCCCCTGCCAGCGGTAGAGCAGCAGGCAGTGGATCTGTTGCGCGTGCGGGGCGGCGTTCCAGCGCTGGATTTCGTCGTAGGCGGCGCGCACCCAGCCGGTGTTCTGGTTCACCCACCCCGTCGGCGGGCTGCCGTCCGCCTTCACCACCCAGTGGTTCGTCTCGGTGATGTAGACCGGCCGGTCACGCCAGCGCGGGGGAATGGCCTCGATGAAAGGCCGGTAAGCCTGGAAGTCGAAATAGTGCTCGTATTCCGTCCCAGGGTCGAGCGGCGGGTCGGTGAAGACCCTCTTGCTGGTGATGTAGTCCACCACCGGCCCGTGGGTGTAGGTGTGCAGGGCGAAGCCATCCAGTTCGGTGATCTCCGCCAGCATCTCGCGGAAGTAGTCCAGCGGCCGGTAGCGACGGTTGCCCTCCAGCGCCCAGGGCCAGGTGTTGTACGGGTCCACCGCGCCGGGTACCACCGTGGCGTTGGGCAAGACCTGCTTGATGGCGCGGTAGGCCAGGTTGAAGGCGCGGGCGTACCGTTGCGGGGTGATGTGCTCGCGCGGGTGCTTGTCCCCACCAGGGTGTTCTTTCACATTGTTCTGTTCGTTGCCGATGACGATGACCCAGGTGTAGGGAAGCGTCCCCGCGGGCCGTTTGAGGTAGAGTTCCGCGTAGCGGGCGCAGGTCGCGGCAAAGGCCTCGTACTGGGCGGACTCCGGGATCGTGCCCGGACCGACCCCGCCGATGGTGTAGCCGTTGTTCAGGCGGATGATCACCCCATAGCCCGTGCTGGCCCAGGTCCACAGTTTCTGGCGCAACCCCTCATTGGGGCCCAGCGCCTGTGGGTTGCAGCCGATCGCCTCGGTGAAAAGCACCCAGCCCGTCTTGCCCGAACCCTGGAAGAGATGGCGGAAGTCGGCGGTATCCGTCGCTCCTGCGCCGTGAATCCCAAAGATGTAGGCACACTCGCCGAGAGGCAACACTTCATCTCTGACCGGCTGGCGGTCATCGGGCGGCAGGTCTGCACGCAGGGCATCTGCGGCAACGTACCCCTGGTGGAGGCTGGGCGTTTCCACACGCACCCACTGTCCGGCCACGCCGACCTTCGCCGCTGCGGTCTGGGGGTCTTCGATCACACGCAGGACGGTGCCATCGGGCACCCGCCAGACCACCGGAGCGGCGGCGTTGGGGGCGCCGCGCACGGGCAGGCCAGCGGCGCTCTGGACGCGAAGGTAACTCACGGGGGCCGGGGCCACATGGCCGCTGGGGTCGTGATCCGTCAGATACCAGGCAGCAGCCCAGCCGTGCGCGCCGTTTGGCTCCACCTGCACCCGCATCCACTGTCCTTGCCTGCCCACCTTGTTGCGCGCCAGGGTGGGATTTTCGGCCACCCGCAGGCGCGCCCCTGGGAAGAGGCGGCCGATCAGCGTATCCGGCCGCACCGCAGGCTCACTGCGGTAGTTGACCTCCTGGGTGGTCCAGGCGTGGGTCAACTGGCCTGGCGGGGGAGGCGGCGGCGCGGGCAACTCTGGAGGCGGCCCTGGATTAACCAGAGCCAGATGATTGGCGGGCATCCAGCCGAGGCTGCCGTCGGCGGTGCGCACCTGCAACCAGGGATTGCCGTCCGTGCCAGTACGCCGCCCCAGCACGCTGAGCGGCGTGGCATACACCCGCGCGCTCAACCGGCGGGCACGGGGATCAGCGGCATCGTAGAGGATAGCCCCTTCCAGCGGGCCAACCCAGGCCTGCTCCGGCAGAGCCGCCTCCTCGTGATGGGGTGCCCCCACACCTTCCGCCAGGGGGAAGGCCCGCACCAGTGGAAACAGCGCCGCGTCCAACACTGCAGCGGTGAAGATGCTGAAGAAGGACGGCCGATGCGCCGCCAGGTGATCCAGCCAGACCTGGAACTCTGCCACGCTCATCCGCACATTGCCGTACTCATCGTGGTAGGGAGCCAGAACCGGGTAGAGTGGAGGGCGGTACCCCCATCGCTCGCACCAGGTCTCATAGTGGCCGTAGGTCCAGTCATCCAGCACCAGCCTCGCCTGTGCCTCCCAGGTGGCCGGGTCATTTGGCCTGTCCCTGAACAGGTTATAGGCCAGGGTGCCGTAGGACATCGGCATCAGCCCGCCGTGGCAGAGCTCGTTCAGTTCGTCATAGGGCAGGGTGCGGTGGCTGGAGATATTGGGGAAGGAGCAGTTGTAGACCGCCTCCCGATCAACCCCCAACTGGATGGCCGCCGTGACCAGCGTGCGGGCCTGGGCGAATCTGCCCTCGCAGGAGGACGCCTCCGTATCCAGCACCATTCCCTGGAAGCCGTCCTGGAACGCCCGATGGATCGCCTGGGCTTCTTTTTCAGGCTCATACAGTGACAGCCACATCCAGGCCATGGGGGTCAGCCCGGCTGCCGCGATGCGCTGGGCGGCCTGGGCCGAGCCGCCGAAGTAGGCAGCCCCGTGGGCCACCTTGTACAGGATGTGGGTTATGCCCGTCTCCCCGGCGATGCGGATAGCCTGTTCCAGTTCCGTGGTCGCGCCGCCTCGCGGGCGCGCCCAGATGCCTTTGCCGCGCAACGTATTGCCCATCGTTGTTGCCCTCCCTGCCAGATATGATAGCCACTCAGAAGCACATGCCCGCGCACTGCCCTTCTAACCACCCCTCACAGTATAGCATAGCCGCGAAGAAACACAAAGGTCCTCACGCCTGCGGGTACACCTTGCAATGTGGGCCTGCCAGGCCTGAACCTCCGCAGTCTCCGTTGACGGATCGAACAACCTGTTGTAGACTTCGGCCAACTTCCCTTTCCTTGATCAAGGATGCAGAGAGACAGGAAACCACAACCAGCAGCGTCGAGCCGGCACAGGAGGCAAGCATGGATGACAGACCCTCTTTCCCCCGCTCCGGCTGCGCGCAGGCAGCCGCCATTGCCGCCCTGATCCTGTGGCTGGTGACAGCCATCGTCTGTGCAGCGCTCCTGGGCAGCCTCCTGCCGGCAGGCCGTGCCGCCGCCACGCTCGCCCTGGCCGCCATCCTGCTCCTGCCGCCGTTCCTCGCCGCTGTGCTCCTCGCCCGCCGACGGCCCGGTTGGAGCGCGACCGCCGGAGTCGCCGCCGCGCTGACGGCGATCACCGGCTACCTGCTGCTCGACGCGGCGGTGCGCGGCGTGCTCCCCGCCGAACCGCGCTCGGTCCTCCACACGCGAGAAACCTGGGCCGCGGCGCTGCGGTTGGCGTTGCTGGTCCCCTACACGCTGCTCGCCGCCCTGTTCGTCCCCCGTCTGGCCGGAGCCTCCCCGCGCCGTCTCAAGGAGTGGCTGGGTCTGGAGCAGTACGACGGGGCCACGCTGCTGCTCGCCCTGGCATCGGCGGCGCTCCTCACCCTGCCCTGGCCGTTGACCGGCGCGCTGGGCGACCGACTGACCAGCCTGGGGCTGGCCTTCCAGGCCCTGGCCTGGGCCGTCCCGCCACTGCTGCTCTTCTGGGGCCTGCTCTACGCCCTCCTGCGCGACCGGCTCGTCCGCCCCTGGGCTGCCGCGCTCCTCGCGGCGCTGCTCTACGCCCTCTCGGCCCTGGGTGAAGTCCTCCCGGCAGGGGATTGGGGAGCAGCCGCCAACAGCGTGCTCCTCCTCCCCCTGGCCCTGCTGCTTGCCGAACTGCGCGCCCGTCCCGGCGGGCTGTACCCGCTGCTGCTGGTCGCCTTTGCCGTGCGCGCCGCGCCGCTGCTCTTTGTGGACCCGCGCGACGTGTTGGCCCAGGGCGGCATCCCGGAGATGCAGCACGTCATCAGCCACGCCATCGCCCTGACGCTTACCGTCCTGCTGGCCCTGGCGTTATGGGTGGAACGAAACCTCCTGACCCTGCTGCAAGAGCGCGTCCGCCTGCCCGGCTGGAGCCGCATCGCCGCAGCGACGCTGGCCGCGCTGACACTGTGGGGGGCGTGGGCTGGACTCTACGCCTTCGCTGGCGAGCCGGGCTTCGCCGATGACGGCTTCCTCATCATCCTGGAGGAGCAGGCCGACCTGAGCGGTATCCCCCCGACCGCCGACCGCCAGGCGCGCCTGCAGGCCGTCCACGACGCGCTCGTCGCCACTGCCGAGGCCACCCAGGCCCCGCTGCGCGCCGAACTGGAACGGCTGGGGGTCCCCTACCGTCCCTACTACATCATCAACATGATCCGTGTGGACGGCCATCGCTGGCTGATGGGCCACTTCGCCCGTCAACCCGGCGTGGCCCAGGTGATCCTCAATCCCAACGTGCGCCGCTACCCCCGCCGGTTGACACTCCCCCAGTACGGTGTAGAGGGCGAGTCCCTCCCCGCTGTGCAGGACAACCTGGCCGCCATCCACGCCGACCAGGCCTGGGCGCTGGGGGTGACCGGCGAGGGCATCGTCGTCGCCGGGCAGGACACCGGCTATGACTGGACCCACCCGGCACTCCTTCCGCACTACCGCGGGCAGGACGGTCAGCATGACTTCAACTGGCACGACGCCTGGGACCATACTGCCGTTCCGTTCGACGAGGATGGCCACGGCACGCACACCATGGGCATCATCCTGGGGGACGACGGCGCCGGCAACCGCACGGGGGTCGCTCCGGGGGCGCAGTGGATCGGCTGCCGCAACATGCGCCGTGGCTTCGGCAACCCCGGCGCCTACGCCGAGTGCATGGAGTTCTTCCTGGCCCCCTACCCGCACGGCGGGGACCCTTTCCGCGACGGCGACGTGAGCCGCGCCCCGCACCTGGTGAACAACTCGTGGGGTTGCCCGGACATCGAGGGCTGCGCCCCCGACACGCTGCAACGGGCGGTGGAGGCACTGCGCGCGGCGGGCATCATGATGGTGGTCAGCGCGGGGAACGAGGGGCCCGGCTGCGAGACCGTCACCGACCCGCCGGCCAACTACGATGCCGTCTTCTCCGTCGGCGCGACGGACAACGGTGGGCAGATCGTCGGCTTCAGCAGCCGCGGGCCGGCGGACGGGCGCATCAAGCCGGACGTGAGCGCGCCAGGGAGCAACGTGCGTTCCACCCTGCCCGGCGGGGAGTATGGCCTGGCCAGCGGCACCTCGATGGCCGGGCCGCACGTCGCCGGACTGGTCGCCCTGCTGTGGTCGGCAGACCCCCGGCTGATCAGGGACATAGAAGGGACGGAAAGGCTCATCTGTCAGACGGCCGCACCGCGCCCGGTGGAGCAAGCCTGCACTGCCGACACTGTGCCGACAAGCCCCTTCGCCGCGCTGTTCGCCAACCCCATCTGCGCCTGCGGGGAGGTGACCGGCGTGCCAAACAACGTCTACGGCTGCGGCTTCATCAACGCCGGGGCCGCTGTGCAGGCGGTGCGGTAGGGGCAGAAGCAGCCCCCACTACCAGACGTCCTTCGCCTCCAACACCACCGCCGCCCCCACGGCAAAGGCCAGGGTAAAGGCCAGCAGCACCCCCCAGGCACGATAGAGGTGCGCCGGAGTGCGGGTGTAGTCTAACTGGAAACTGTACCGCCCCTGGATGTCCACCGGATCGGGCGTCACCGTCACCGGCTGGACGATCACGCGCGTCACCGTGGGGGGGTCGCTGACCAACAGGCGCGGCACGGAGATGGGCACCGTGCGGGTGATGCCTGGCTCGACCACCACCGCCACCTGCTGCGTCTCGGTCACCACGGTGGGTGGAGCCGGCAGCGCGACCGGCAGGTGCACCTCCCGGCTGATCGGCGGTGGCTGGAAGCGGGTGCGCGTCAGGTTGTTCAGCCAGTCCAGGTTGACCGAGGTGCCCAGCCCCTCCACCGTCCACCGCGAGAGGGTGAGGTAGGAGAGGTTGCCCGCCGGCCCTGGCAGGTTGAAGAAGACGCCAGCGAAGATGATCTGAAAGAAGAGCACCAGCAGGACGATGTAGATGACGCTGTTGGTGTTGGGCACGACGGCAGAAATGAACAATCCCATCGCCAGCGCCGCCAGCGTTCCCAACAGCAGGGTCACATACATCTCCACCGGCGCGCTCGTCACCACGCCGAACTGCGGCAGGCGCACGCCCCATCCCAGTACCACCAGCAACAGCAGACACTGCACCATGGCGAAGCCGCCCAGCACCGCGAACTTGGCCCCCAGATAGGGCAGCAGGCGCAGGTTGATCATCCGCTCCCGCAGGAAGACCGAACGCTCCTTGACGACCTCGTAGGCGGCGGCAAAGAGGCCCAACAACACCGCCGCCAGCGCAAGCATGAAGAGAAGGGTCTGGCTGGCGCCCGCCACCGCGTAGGAGGCGCTGCCGCTGGCGCTGCCCAGCGCCTCCCGCAACTGCCGCTCGATCTCCACGATGGGATCCCCAACCAGCCAGTTCGGTTTGGCGATCAGGAGCAACAGCAACGCGATGACTGGCATCACCGCCAGAAGCACCCCCAGCAGCAGACGGTCGCGCAGCACCAGGTCCAGGTTGCGTTGGGTGAGCACGGCGAACTGTCGCAAGGGATTGACCTTGGGGCGGCGACGAGCGGGCGCGGCGGCAGAGGGTTCCGGCGGCGGCTTCAGCGTTGCCAGGCGGCTCGCCACGTACTGCTGGTACTGCGGCGACTCCTTGAAGCGGCGCTCGTACTCCGCCGCCTTCTCCCGTGCCCGCGCCGGGTCGGGGTCATCCAGCAGGTCATAGATGTCGGCGAAGTCGCCGCTGGTGACACCAAAGTAGGCTAGTGCCTCCTCCGGCGGGCCGAAGTAGACCACCCGCCCGTGGGCCAGGAAGCAGATATGGTCGCACTGGGTGATGTTGGCTGTGGCGTGGGTCACCAGCACCACCGTCCGCCCGCCATCGGCCAGGTGGCGCAGGGTGTGCATCATCTTCTTCTCCAGCCCGGGGTCCAGCCCCGAAGTGGGCTCATCCAGGAAGAACAGCCGCGGCTCGGCCAGCAGTTCCACGGCCATGTTCACCCGCTTGCGCTGACCGCCGCTGAGGCGGGTGATGGGGTTGTGCTTCTGCTCGACCATGCCGACCTCTTGCAGCACGCTGTCAATGCGCTGCTCGATCTCCTCGTCGGAGGTGTCGGGCGGCAACCGCAGACGGGCGGCGTAGCGCAGCGCGCTGGCCACGGTCAACTCACGGTGGATGATGTCATCCTGCGGGACGTATCCCAGCATCGTGCGGTACTGGTCGAAATGGTGATACAGGTCATCCCCGTTGACCAGCACCCGCCCCTGGGCATGGGTGAAGCCGTTGAGCGCCTTCAAGAGGGTGGTCTTGCCCGCGCCGCTGGCCCCCACCAGGGCCACGAACTCGCGCGGGTAGATGGAAATGTCCACCCCCTTCAGGATCTGCCGCTTGCGCTTGCCGCGCCCGCTCTCCCAGACCAGGCCCAGCCCGTCCAGGCGCATCCCGCCGACGGTGACGTACTGTTGCAGGCCGCTGACCTCGTAGACCAACCGGTGCGGGCCGATCTGCACCTCATCCCCCTGCCGCAGGAGATACGGCGCGGTGATGCGCCGCCCGTTGACGAAGGTGCCGTTGGTGCTGTTCAGGTCAGTCAGGATGTGCCCTTCCGGCACCCGCTCCAGACGGGCATGCCGCCAGGAGACGGTAGGCTCCGGGATGTGGATGTCAGACTGAGGGTCGCGGCCAATGACGAGGACGTCCTGTGTGCCCAGGGTGGTGAGGCCCATGTGCACGATGCTGGGGGCAGGCTGGACAACCGGCTCCACGCCCGCCGCGCGGAAGGTCAGGCTGACCGAGTTGCCCTGCAGGTCGCCGATGCGGATGATGTCGCCGTCACGCAGTGTGGCCTCCTGCACCCTTTTGCCGTTGACGAAGGTGCCGTTGGTGCTGTTCAGGTCCTGGTAGTGCCACACGTCGCCGCGGCGCTCCAGCCGTCCGTGGTGGCCGGAGACGTAGCCGTGCGGCAGGACGATGTCGTTGTCCGTCTTGCGCCCCACAGCATATCCATCCTGCTCCAGGCGTACCTCCCAGGGCGACTGACCAGGGATGCGCACGAGCAGGGAAGGTACTGGCCGGTTCTGCTGAGGATTCATTGGGTCGCCTCCGTACGGGTGAGCACCGACAGGCATCTCAATGCCGGTCGTGCGCGACCGCCTGGACGATCACCACGGTGATGTTATCGTTGCCGCCAGCGCTGTTGGCTGCCTCGATCATCCGGTCACAGGCCTCCTGAGGGGAGGCAGAGGTGCGCCAGATCTGCCAGAGTGCATCATCACTCACCATCCCGCTCAGGCCGTCCGAACAGAGGAGCACCGCCACGCCAGGCGACAACGTCACCTGATAGAGATCCGCATCCGCCTGCGGCTCATTCCCCACCGTGCGGTAGATGACGCTGCGCTGGGGATGATTCGCCGCCTCCTCCCGCGTGATCTGGCCGATCGCCACCATCCGCTCGACCAGGGAGTGGTCGGTGGTGATGCGGGAGATGGACTGAGAGGTGAGCAGATAGGCGCGGCTGTCGCCGACGTTGGCGATGGTGGCCTGCTCACCGCAGACAAGCATGGCGACCAACGTGGTGCCCATGTCGCTGCCGGCGGCGCTGCGCCGTTCGTAGACTGCCTGGCTGGCCGCGTGCACCGCCGCCAGCAGTCGCGGCCCGGCATCGGCGATGGGCGCACCGGTCAGCATCGCCGCCAGCAGGTCGTCAGCCAGGCGGCGGGCGAGAGCGCTCACGGCATGCTGGCTGGCGACATCTCCCGCCTCATGCCCGCCCATCCCATCCGCCACAGCGAACAACCCAAGCGGCATGCTGAGCGAGTGGAAGGCCACGGCGAAGGTCAAGACGAGCAGGCTATCCTCGTTGACAGAGCGCTTCTGCCCCAGGTCGGTGCGCCAGCCGACCAAGAGGGCCAATCCCGGCGGCCGACGGAGTGCCCGCAATGCCTCTTCCAGCCCCTCGGCGAGGGCCGGCGCGTCCGTCAGGCTGGGACGGTCGCCGAGCGCCCTGGCGAAGAGGTCTCCCACGGGAGCGGGCAGCGAGGCATCCGGCGTGTAGTTCATCTGCCCCGTGGCCAGGTAGAACAGCAGCCTGGACAGGCCGGTCACGTTCGCCGCCTGTTGAAGCGCGTTCGGCTCGTCCGGCGAGGAGAACTCCACCTCGTCCATGCAGATCCAGCGGGCGCGCCGGCCATCAATGGCGATGTCGTCCAGGGCGATCCTGCGGAGGGTGGCGCCATTCTGGTGCAGGCAGGCCAGGCCGCGCGCCAGATGTTCACCCCACTCCAGCACCTGCTCCACCTCCTGAGGCACCGCCAGCGAGGTCGCACGAGAGAGCGGGCTGGTCGGCTCCACCAGATAGGCACGTGGCGGCCCGTAGGGGGCTTCGACGAAAGCGTCGTGCGGCAACAAAAGGGCGGGATGCTGCACGTTGGCCTGCAACAGGCGGGCCTCAGCGGCGAAAGCCTCCGCGGCGACGTTTTCGCGAGCCAGCAGGCGCAGCGAGAGCGGCGTGACAGTCACCAGGTCCGCGCCGCAGAACGGGCAGAAGCGAACCACAGGGTCTGCGTTCTTCTCACTGCAGCGCGGACAGACGCGCACCACCCATGAGTCCTCGACCAGATAGAGGTTCTGTCGCTCGTCGCTGTGACGGACCTCCACCACGCGGTAGCGGCCATTTCCGAGCAGCGCGTCCTTCGGCAGCGGAGCGAAAGTCGGGCTGGTTCCCGTCAGGGGCACGACATCGCTATCCCCCGCCAGACGCCCGGGTTCGGGTGATCGCTTCACGATTGACGTCCCTCCAGTACCGCCGTGTCCTCCGCAGACGGTGACGCGCCGGTGCGGAAGAGCAGTTCCAACCCGCCGATGCCGACGCGCGCGCCATCGCGCAGCAGGTTTCGACCCGTGCGCGCTCCGTTCACGTAGACCCCGTTCAGCGCGCCCAGGTCCTCCACAGCCCAGCGGGTACCATGGCGGTAGATGCGGGCATGGCGGGCGGAGACGGTCTCCCAGCCGGGGAGGTCGCGGCCAATGACGATGTCGCAGTCCGCGGCGCGCCCCACGACCGTGCCCTCAGGCTTGAGGGGAAAACGTCGCCCTCCGCCTGACGCACCGACCACCTCGACGAAGGGGCCAGCAGACGGTGGCGGCGGGGGGACAAGCGGCTGAGCCGTGGGTCGCTGTGTCCGGCGACGCCATGCCCGCAACGCCACTGCCACCGACAGTAGCACGGCCACCGCAAGGGCTAGCAAGCCCAGAATGACCAACCAGAGCACAGGGTTCTCCAGAAGTTTGCCGATCATCCCCGCTCCTTGTCCCCTGCAGCCTTCGCCTGGCGCAACTGCTCCTCCAGTTCCTCCAGTTCGATGAGCATCTGCGGGGGCACAGAATGGCGGGGCAGGCGCGCCTTCAGGTCGGCGATGCGCTGCTCCAACTGCTCGACCTCGTCCATCACTCCTCGACGATGCGGAAGGAGGTGGTGAGGGGCGCCGCCTGGCGCAACATCGCCGCGGCGGAACAGTACCTGGTCTGTGAGAGTTCGATCGCCCGCTCCACCGCCTGCGGGTCCACCCCCGCGCCGCTGACGACGTACTCCAGGTGAATCTCGGTATAGACCTGGGGATGTTCCGTGGCCCGCTCGGCGGTCACCTTCACCTGCAAGCCGGTGAAGGGTTGGCGCTTCTTCTGGAGGATGGAGACGACGTCCATCGCGGTACAGCCAGCCAGGCCGATGAGCAGCAGTTCCATCGGGCGGGGACCGCTCTCAGGGCGTTCCTCCCCTTCCAGGGTGTGGTCGAGCACGATGGCCGGCCCCTGGGCCCCCTCGCCCACCAGCCGCAGCCCTGGCCCGACCCAGGTCACTTGTGCTTTTGACGTCATAGCATCCTCCTTAGACGCGAAAGGCGCGAAAGACGCGAAAGACGCGAAAGGCGCGAAAGACGCGAAAGGCACGAAAGACGCGAAAGGCGCGAAAGACGCGAAAGACGCGAAAGGCGCGAAAGACGCGAAAGACGCGAAAGACGCGAAAGGCGCGAAAGGCGCGAAAGGCGCGAAAGACGCGAAAGGCACGAAAGACGCGAAAGCCTATCCTCCCGAAGGTTTGCGCGCAGAGGCTCAACCCTGTAACCTGTAACCTGAAACCTGTAACCTGAAACCCCAGACACGCAGGCAATCCCGTCGCGCGCTATCCGTTCCGCGGATGCGGGATGACGCAGATGAACCGCAACACTCCTGCGCCGGTGTTGCGGTATCCGTGCCGTTCGTCGGGCGGGATGTAGAGGGCTACGCCGGGACGCATCGTCACCGGGCCGTGCGGCCCCTCGGCAACCCCCTCCCCTTCCAGCACGAAGATCTCATGCTCGTAGGGGTGCTGATGCGGCGGGAAGACCGCGCCGGGCTGGAACTCGATGACGCGCATGGCGAAATTGGGCGCGCCCTCGGGTTGGCCGATCACCCAGCGAATAGCAATCCCCCCACCCACGGGTTCTGCGTTCACTTCAAGGTAACTTCGACCCAGCATGCCACCTCCCATTCACGATTCGCAATCTACCCAGGCGGTTCTACCGCCCGCCGCTCCTTCGCGCCCAACAGGAGATGCGGCAGGGCACGCATGGCCATACGTCCGTACGTCGTGCGCCCGGCAAAGAGACGCAGGAACTCGTCGAGGAAACGCGGGTTGCGCACACCCAACTCAAAACTGCCGCGCGGATGCTCATAGAACAGCCGCGCCCAGAATAGCCCGGCCCGCAGGTTGGCGCCGATGCGCCGCTGCACCCACGCGGTGTAGCGGGCCGGCCTGTCAGCCAGCACCGCCTCCGCCGCCAGCCGACCACTGTCCACCGCGTGACGGATGCCCTCCCCCAGCAGCGGGTCCATCAACCCCGCTGCGTCGCCGACCAGCAACACCCGTCCACAGTGCAGCCGCTCTCGCCGCAGGTGGATGGGAAGCGGGTGGCCGTGGCAGGGTGCACCGTCGAGGCGGATGCCCAACCGCCCCATCTCCTCCTCCAGCCGCTCGCGCAACGCCGGCGCCCGCCCCAGGAAGGCGCCCACCCCCACGGAGAGATGCTCTGCCTTGGGGAAGACCCACATATAGCCGTAGGGTGGCACGCCGAAGAGGAACAGCGCCGTCTCGGCGTACTCCGCCAGCAGCCGCTCGTCGGCGGGGACCTCGGCCTCGAGCGCCACGCCCATCTGTCGCCTCTGACGCAGCCCCACCAGCCGCGCCACGCGGGAGTTCGCCCCGTCCGCACCGATGAGGTAGCGGGCACGGAAACTCTCCCCGGCGCGCGTCTCCACCTCCACGCCGGAATCATCCTGCCGCAGCGCCGTCACAGGCGAGCCGTCGCGCACCTCGGCGCGGGCGTGCTGCAGGATGAGCGCGTCGAAGCGGTCGCGCATGACCATCGCCACCGGTCGGTCCGGCAACGCAGCACGCACCTCGCGCCCGTCGCGGAAGCGGAAGCGCACCTGGCCGATCTCCCGTTCCACCACGGTCGAAAAGTCGAACGGGAAGCGGGAGAAGAGCGGCTTGGGAATCCCCCCGCCACAGGGCTTGTAGCGCGGCAGATGCTCTTTTTCCAGCACCAGCACCCGCCGGCCCGCCTGGCCCAGCCAGAAGGCAGCGGAAGCACCCCCCGGCCCTGCCCCAACGACGATGGCGTCGTACTCCCTTCCGCTCATTCCAACGGGCGCTTCCAGAAAGCGACCATCTGCTCCGGACGGAAGGCGATCTGCACCAGTTCCCACCCCTCCTCGCCAGAACGGTTCAGCACCCGCTCCATGGCCTGCAGCAGGGGGTTTGGCGCAGAATCGAAGGTACAGACGCCGTGCTCGTCACAGAAGAGCATCGGCGAGGCCGGCTCCGGCAGCCCGGACAGGTCGGACAGGATCTCCTGCACGGAGTGGACGGTAATACGATAACGCCAGCGGTTCATGCGCTCCCCTCATACCACAAGTGCCCCAAATGGGCAGGCGGTCACACAGGCCAGACAGCCGTAACAACGACTGCCATCCACAAACGGCGGCTCCTCCGAGTCAACCCTGACCAGCGCCTTCGAGCGACAGACGCGGCGCGCGGGGCACTGCCGGCAACTCCGACAGCGCTCCTCGTCCAGGCGCGGCACCGTGGCCGGCAACGGGTGATCAAGAGAAGCCATCACTTCGCCCAATCGGGCCGCAACCGCTCGCGGCCATGCAGGTAGCGATCAGCGGCCATCGCCGCTACTGCCCCTTCCGCCGCTGCCACCACCACCTGCTTGAGATGACGACACAGCAGGTCGCCAACGGCAAAGACGCCGGGAATGGCGGTCTGAAAGTTCTCGTCCACGGACAGACAACCGCTGTCGCCGACCGGCAACTGGTCGCCCAGGAAGTCCACCACCGGCGCGTTCCCCTGGAGATAGAGGAAGAGACCACTCACGACCAGGGTCCGCTCCTCCCCGGCAACGGCGAAGCGCACCCCTTCGACGCGCTCCTCACCCAGGACGGCCAGCAGGCGCGCCGCCGGGTAGAGCGTCACAGCGGGGTGAGCGGTGAGTTCGGCAACCAGATGCGGGGCAGCGCGCAGTTCGGCACCGGGGCTGAGGAGATGCACCCGGGCAGCGAAGCGGGTCAGGGTCAGCGCCTCCTCCACCGCCTCGTCGGTGTTACCAGCGACGGCCACCTCACGATCACGGAAGAAGGCGCCGTCGCAGGTGGCGCAGTAACTGACACCACGGCCGATCAGCCGCTCCTCACCGGGCAAGGGATGCGCGCGGGCCATGGCGCCGGTGGCCAGGATCACCGCCCGCGCGGCAAAGGTGGCCGAAGCGGCAAAGACCTGCTTCGGCTCAGCGCGCAGGTCCACCCCGATCACGCGGTCCTCGACGAACTGCGCGCCGAAGGAGGCTGCCTGCTCGCGCATGCGCCGCAGGAGGTCCACCCCGCTGACCGGGCCAGGCAGGCCAGGGAAGTTAGCGATCTGCCCCGCCATCCCCAGCGCCCCGGCCGTAAGACCCTTGTCCACCACGCGGGTGCGCAAGCCCGCGCGTGCGGCGTAGAGCGCTGCCGTGGCTCCTGCCGGCCCCGCGCCGATGATCAGCAGGTCATCAGGAGGCTCCGTCGGCAGAGAGAAGCCCAGCATCCACCCCCTCCTCAGCCTCCAGGAAACGTTCCGCTTCCAACGCGGCGACCGCGCCGCTGCCGGCAGCGATCACCACCTGTCGGTAGAGCGGGTCCTGCACATCCCCGGCGACGAAGACCCCCGGCACGTTGGTCCGCTGGCGGCGGTCGGCGATGATGTACCCCTTGTCATCCAGTTCCAGTTGCCCGGCGAACATCTGCGTCTGCGGCTCCAGGCCGACGTAGAGGAACACCCCATCGGCAGGCACAACCGAGGTCTCGCCGGTCTCCAGGTTGCGCACGCGCACGCCGGTGACCGTTTTCTCGCCCAGGATCTCCTCCACCACGCTGTTCCAGACGAAGCGCATCTTGGGGTGGGCCAGAGCACGGTCGCGGTAGAGTTTCGTCGCGCGCAGCGCAGCGCGGCGATGGATGAGGATCACCTCGCGGGCGAACTTCGTCAGCACGAGCCCTTCGTAGACCGCGCTGTCGCCGCCGCCGACGACCACCACGCGCCGGTCGCGGTAGAAGTAGCCGTCGCAGATGGCGCAGGTGGAGACGCCGCGGCCGAAGAACTCCGCCTCGCCTGGCACACCCAGACGACGCGGCACAGCGCCGGTGGCGACAATCACCGTCCGGCCGCGATAGGTCGCCATATCCCCTCGCACGACGAAGGGGCGCACGGTGAAGTCCACGCCGACAGCGCTCTCGAGGATGAAGGCAGCGCCGAAGCGCTCGGCCTGCTGCTGCATGCGGCGCGCCAGTTCCACCCCCTCGACCCCCTCCGGGAAGCCGGGGAAGTTATCCACCTCATCGGTGTTGGCCGGCTGGCCGCCAGGCAGCGGGCCAGCCAGCACTCCCGTCTTGAGACCGGCGCGGGCGGCGTAGATGGCGGCGGTCATCCCCGCCGGCCCCGCGCCGAGGATCAGCAGGTCGTAGACCTCTTCCTTGTCTGCCTTATGCTCAGGCTCCAGGCCCGTCAACAGCGGTGGCAGCATACCCGCCTCCAGCCAGGGCTTCTTGCAACTTCGCCAGGACCATCCCCTCCGGCGCTGCGCCCTCGATGTGCACGGTCTCGTTGATCACCGTGCGCGGCACGCCCATCACCTGGTACTGATTGGCCAGGTCCGGAAACTCCATCGCCTCGACCATATCCGAGCGCACCATCGGGCTGGCGATGGCCATGTGATGGGCCAGGAGCACCGCCTGCGGGCAGTAGGGGCAACTGGGCGTGACGAAGACCTGGAAGTGCACCGGTTGGTCAACCTGTTCGAGCGCTGCCAGTGTGGCCGGGCTCAGTTCCGGCTGGCCCGACGAGACGGCACGCAGAGTGTACAGCAGGGACGAGAACTCGTAGCCCGAGGGGATGCCATAGAAACGCACCCCGTAGTCCTGCGCCCCAATGATAGCGATGGCGGGCGTCTTGTCAACTCCCAGCGCCGCGGCCTGCTCGTGATCCGCCTGGAGGTCATACACCTCTACGGAGACCCGGTCAGACAAGGCAGCGATCTCCTCCACCAGGGTGCGCGTATCCGCGCAGTAGAGGCAGTCCTCCTGCGTGAACAGCACCAACCTCACCGGAGCCGGCAGGTCGGCCAGAAAACGGCTGACTTCCTGAGCGATCTTTTCATCCAGAATTGGCATCTTGTTTCTCCTTGATATGGACTCTTGGGAATACCCTACAACATTCTTGACAGCGCGCGAACCAGCGTTTCCGCCGCCTGATCTGGCGAGGCCTCAGGGTCGCGCATACATTCGACGGCATAGGAGCGCATGAGGTAAAGGCTGGCCTGATGGGCAGCGGCGCGCACGGCGGCCAGTTGTTGGAGGACCTCCTGGCAGTCGCGGCCCTCTTCGATCATACGGGCCACGCCGCGCGTCTGGCCCTCGATGCGCCGCAGCCGGCGCAGCAGGTCTGCTTTTACCTGTGGGTCGCGAATCCCCATCTTTCTGCTCCTTACGAGAGCCCACGGCTCCCGCCTAGCGCACGCCTCAGAGCGAGCCGCTGGAGGGGGCGCAGGAGGAGGTGGCGGAGCGGGCAGTGCCGCCCAGGCCGAAGAGCGAAATCTCTTTCTTGACCTCCTGGCTGCCGCATCGCGGACAGATCACCACGGTCTGCTCCGCCGTCGCGCGCACCAGTTTCTCGAACCTCTCGCCGCATTGGCGGCAACGGTACTCATAGATAGGCATACAGCACCTCCTGGCAACAGGGAGTTTTGTGGCCCTGTCGTGTATACTATACCGGGGTATAGTATACACCAGAAGCGGAGGCTTGTCAAGGGGCGCTGTCTACCGGGGTGTGTCCCAAAACTGTCGGGGGCCAGCGGGCTGCCGTTTTGTAGGACAACTGCTCGCAGTTGTCCTACAAGGCGGCCAGGCCGACAGAATTGGGACACACCTGTCTGAGGGCAGGCGGTTACCTGAAGGGCTAGAAGTTCCGCAAGACCAGCGGCACCTGGACGTAGATTCGTCGCTCATCCGCGCCGATGTCAGGGGCCGGGCCGATGGGCCGCCGGTCGCCGTCCACATCGTCCGTCACGCCCGCGTTCGTCGCCGCGTCCATCGCTGCCGAGCCGGGGCCCAGATGGTAGCCGTCGGGAGCCAGCCGCGGGTCGGCCACAACGGCGTGGGTGCCGGTGAAAGAGTTGGAAGGGTTCTGCCAGAAAAGGTTGTAGTCCCCTGCGGCCTGACTGCCCAAGATGGTGGAGACCCCTCGGTGGTTGTGAGCGATGATGTTATTGGTCAGCGTGAGGGTGGCAGTGTACCACCCTTCCACGGCTCTGTCCCCATTGAACGCGATGGTATTGTGGACCATCTCCACACGATACTGATAGATTCTGACTGCCGCCCCATTATTATTGGCGACTACATTGTTCACGAGCCTCGCCCGTCCTGCCATCCCGGAGATCATCCACGCACTGTTGGCCTGATTGTTGACGAGCAGATTTGCCGTCGCCGTGCAGGTTGTATGATCTACTTCAACCCCCCCACCGTAACTGGCCCGGTTGTCGGCGATGCGGTTGCCGTGCAGCCAGGCGACACCTTCTGAAAGGTACAGGCCGCCACCGCCATAGGTAACGCGGTTGCTGAGGACGTCGTTGGCCGTGAGCACGAGGGTGGCACCTTCAGCGTAGAGGCCGCCCCCGTAGTTGCGAGCGAAGTTATCGGTGATCACGTTCCCGGCGATGACCGGCGCCCCTGCGTCAATGTACACCCCGCCACCGACGTTGTTCGTCGTGCCGCTACACCAGCCGTTGGCAATGATGAAGCCGGCGATGGTGGGGGCAGCGTTACCGATGTACACCACCCGCCGCACCCTCTCCCCGTCGAGCGTGGTGGGGTAGGCGACGGGGTCACGCACCAGCGGGCCGCTCGCCGCGCCGTTCCACCCGCCGTACAGGGTGATGCTCTTGGTAACGGTGATGACCGCGGCGCCGCCGCTGGTGTAGACGCCACCAGCCACGTAGATGGTGTCCCCAGCGTCAGCCCGATCCACCGCATGTTGCACCGTGCGACAGGGGGTTCCACGATTCAGGCAGTTGTTGATCACATAGGGCGGGCTGGAACCGATCAGGTCCTGTCCCGTGGTCGCCACATACCGGGTCGAGGCGGTTGGAGCCGCCTGCGCGGTCCCCAGCGCCAGCAGCAGGCTGAGGGTCAGCCCCAGCGCCAACGCAAGAACTCCCAGAAGCCGTCTGAACTGCATTTTTCACCTCCAGATTTTTCCGGCAGTCTCCCACCAAAGTGATGGCTTTCGCAATGACGGGAGAATGTCAGCAGATTGAGCAGATTGAGCAGATTGAGCAGATTGAGCAGATTGAGCAGATCGAGCGGACTGAGCAGATCGAGCGGACTGAGCAGATCGAGCGGACTGAGCAAATTGAGCGGACTGAGCAGATTGAGCGGACTGAGCAAATTGAGCGGACTGAGCAGATTGAGCGGACTGAGCAGATTGAAGGGCTCGCAGACCCCCGGTGAACGAAGGGCTGAGCCGCTACCTCCGACTCAGACCAGCGGCCAGGGGAGACAGGTGCGGTTGGGGTCGGGGTGGGGAAACAGGCCCGAAGCCAACAGCGATCGCGCTCGCTGGCGTAGTGCTTCCACTTCCATCGGCGTGAGCAGCGCCTCCAGTTCTGCCGCCAATGGCCCCTCCGTCAACGCCGCCTCCACCCGCTGAAGGTCGGCCAGGTAAGGGGCAGGAATCCTTTCGCCAGCGAAATCCCAGATCACCGTGCGCAGTTTCGGCTCGACGTGAAAAGAGAGCGCCTGGTCAATGGCCCAGATACGCCGCCCGGCGTCTAACAGCAGATGACCCGCCTTGCGGTCGGCATTGTTGATCAGGTGATCGAACAGCGCCACCGGCAACAGATCGCCGCGCATCTCCGGCCCCATCGTGAAGTAGGTGACCTCAGGGTCCGCCTCGATGTAGGCCTGTACCAACCCCACGCCATACGGGCCGTCACGCAGGACAGAAGGAGGGATGCGCGGCCAACCCAGCGCCAGGCTGAGCCGATACGCCGCCACCTCGCGCCGGCAGAGCGACCCCTGGGGAAAGTCCCACAGTGGATACTCCCCCGACGCCGGCTTGTAGATCGCCAGGCCGCGCCGCTTCCGGTCACTGAGGCGCGCCAGGAAGACATAATTCCACGACTGGGCCACCTGGCCGACGAGCGTCATCCGGCCACGGGTCAGCCAGGCGAGCGTCTCTTCGCGCGCGTCGTCGTCCAGCAAGTGATGATCTTCGCTCATCTCTAAGAACGCCCTCAGGGTCTGCGAACCCCAGCCAGGTGACCCCAAGAAGCGCCCTGGCGAGAGAGGGGAGGGGGTCGCGACGAACGGCTGCATTTTAGCACACCCTGGCAGGAGCGCAAATACCCGCCACGCAGCATGTCTGTGGTCTGTCATCTGTCGTCCGTGGTCTGTTGCCAAATTTCCCCCCTTATGCTAGAATACTCCTGCTTCCCTGACCTGCCGGACCGGATACGGTGATAGACGGCCAAATCCGGCTTGCGGGAAGGCGCTACAAAGCGGCCTTCGGGCCGCGTTTTGTTGGTGAGGGGAGGGCCCCCCACCCTGTATGGAGGTTGAATGGAAGATCAAACCGCTGAAGCCACATCGGTGCAAGCGACGGAAGAGCAAACCGCCGAGACCGCATCGGCGCAAGGGACAACCGAAGAGCAAACTGCCAGGGCCATACCCACACAAGAGACAGAAGGACCAACCGCGGAGGTCACATCGGCGCAAGGGACACCGGAGCAGGCTCTCGCCGGCCTCACGCTCCGCCAGCGTTGGGCAGAGACGATCGCCCCCGTCCGACAGCGGCTGGGGCCGTGGTTCTCGAGCGGCGCGTGGGTCTACATCCTCATCGCCGTACTGGTCATCGCCGCGCTCCTCCTGCCCCCCATCTCCCTCCTGCAGCGCCTGGGGCTGACCGGCTACGTCCGCCTCAACGCCGAAAACCCCTCCACCTCCCACCCCGACGGGCTCACCGTCTCGGTTAGCCCCGAGGACAACGTCAGTCTGCGCCTGAAGTTGGGCTCCGTGCCGATGATTGACTTCCTGGAGGGCGTCGCTGGCCCGCGCGCGGCGGTCGAGGCGCTGCCTCAGGTGCTCCAGGTCAAAAGCCCCTACTACCAGATTGACGTCCGTTCGCGCACCCGCGGGCCGGCCACGCTCACCGTCGTCATCCCCAACGACGCCGAGCCGTGGGAGACGCTCGACCTGTACACCTGGGACGGCGAGGAGTGGTCCTGGGTCGGCGGGACGATGGACCCGGTGCAGGAGACCCTCTCCGGCCGCGTCGCCGCGCTGCCCTCCTCCGTCGTCGTGATGCAGACCAGCGCCGTCGTCCCGGCCATCGGCACGGTGACGACCGCCACGGTGAGCGGGCAGACCGCTGACCTGCTCAATGAGGTGCTCCTGCCCGGCCTCTACCTGGGCACCGACGGCGCGGTGCTGGGTCGGGTGACCACCACGACCGTCAGCGGACCGGAACCGCTGTTGTTGCTGCGCAACTACCGCGACAACACCCCCGTCGGCGTGGAACTGCTGAGCGACCTGCTGGCGAGCACCACCATCCAGGAGACCCACATCCAGAACATCGTCGCCCAGGCCACAGCCAATGGCGCCGCAGGCATCGCCCTGGACTACCAGGGGGTGCTCCCCGAACAACGGGACGCTTTCTCCTCCTTTGTCTCCGCGCTGGCGGCGGCCCTGCATGAGCGTGACCTGCGCCTCGAGGTGCGGGTGCCAGCGCCGGAGCAGACAGACGACGGCTGGCAGAGCGGCGGGTACGACTGGACGGCGCTGGGCGCCAGCGCCGATGCGCTGCTGGTGCCCTTCCCCGACGACCCGGCCGCCTACACCGATGGCGGCGCGGTGGCCTCGTTGTTGCAGTGGGCCGTGGGTCAGGTCAACCGCTACCGCCTGCGAGCCGTCGTCTCCTCCCTGAGCACCGATAGCGGGCCAGATGGAATCCGCCGGGTGGGGTTGGAGGAAGCCCTGGCCCCCTTCGGCCAGGTGCAGGCCCCCGACGGCCAGCGTCGCCTGCAGCCCGGCCAGGAGGTCATCTTCACCCTGGCCGGCCACCAGGTGACCAGCATCATTCCCGAAACCGCCGCTGGCACCTACGCCATCGCCTACCAGACGACGCCTACCACCACCCGCACCGTCTGGCTGGGCACGCCCGCCTTCCTGGCCCGTCGCCTGGACTGGGCGCTGCGCTACCACCTGGGCGGCGCGGTGGTGGAGGACCTGCTGGACAGCGGCAACATGACCGGCACGCTGCAGGCGGTGGAGGCCTACCGCGTCGCCGCCAGCACCCCCCCGTCCACCTCGCTGGAGGTCGTCTGGACAGTCACCGGGCCGGGCGCGTCTACCCACCAGCAGACCGTGACCCTGAGCCAGCCGGACTTCCACTGGACGGCCCCCACGGTCACCGGTACTTACACCATCTCAGCCTCCATCGCCGGCGTGAGCCGCGGGGCGGTGAGCGTGACCGTCGAGGCACCTCCGGCCGCCACCAGCCAGCCCCGCGAGGCGACCACGGTGACCACCGCCACCAACACTTGCCTGTCTGCCGCCTTCGTCACCGATGTCACCGTGCCGGACGGCACGCACTTCGAGAACGGCGAGACGTTCGTCAAGACGTGGCGGCTGCGCAACAACGGCTCCTGCCCCTGGCCGGAGGACACGGTGCTGGCCTTCGTCAGTGGCGCACAGATGGGCGGGCCAGCGACCGTCGCCGTCGGCGAGGTGGAGATCGGGCAGACGGTGGACATCAGCGTCACCCTGACCGCGCCAGCGGAGGACGGCACCTTCACCGGTCGCTGGGTATTGCGTGCCGGTGGCGGCGACATCCGCGGGAGCGAGGTGACGGTGATGATCCGGGCCGGCGAAGCGGCGGCCGCGCCTCCACCTGCCCCGGCCCCCGTGAGCGGCGGCTCCTTTGAACTGGGCGGCCACGTGCGCGACCTCAGCCTGCCCTACGCCGACCTGATGCACTACGCCGGGATGACCTGGGCCAAAGTGCAGATCCGCTACCCCGACAGCAGCGCCCCCAGCATCGTCGCTGCCGCCCACAGCCGGGGCTTCAAGATCCAGTTGAGCGCCCTGGGCAGCCCCAGCATGGTCACCCAGCCGGGCTTCGAGCAGAACTTCGCCTCCTGGGTAGCCAGCCTGGCCTCCGCTGGCGCCGACGCCATCGAGGTCTGGAACGAGCCGAACATTGACCGCGAGTGGCAGATCGGCTCCATTGACCCGGCGGCCTACACGCGGTTGCTGTGCGCCTCCTACGCCGCTATCAAGGCCGCCAACCCCGGCACGGCGGTCATCAGCGCTGCTCCGGCTCCCACCGGCTGGTTCGGCGGCTGCAGCCCCAATGGCTGCGACGATCAACCCTGGCTGGAGGGGCTGTACAACGCCGGTGCGGCCAACTGCATGGACTACATCGGCGCGCACCACAACGCCGGCGCCACATCTCCTTCGGCCACCAGCGGCCATCCTGGCGACAACGGTGGCGGCCACCATTCCTGGTACTTCATGCCCCAGACTCAACTGTACTACAACATCTTCCGCGGCACGCGCCAGCTGTTCTACACCGAGATGGGCTACGCCTCCCAGGAGGGTGTACCCACCTTCTCCGACCAGTTCGCCTGGGCGCGCGGCACCAACAACGCCCAGCAGGCAGCCTGGCTGGCCGAAGCGGCCAGCCTGGGGGCCAGCACCGGGACCGTGCGCTGCATCATCGTCTGGAACATTGACTTCGTCCGCGCCGGCTACGACCCGCAGGACGGCTACGCCATCATCCGCCCCGGCGGCATCTGCCCGGCCTGCGACACCCTGCACGCGCTGCTGGGGACGCGGTAGGGACGCTGAGAGGTGGCATGGAGGAAAAGCATGTCCGACCCTTCACGTAGTGCCCAACGAGGGCGGGTGCCGTTCGGCCTGGCCATCGGCGCATGGCTGCTGCTGATCATCGCCGGCCTGACCTGCATCTGGTGGGGCTTCCTGCGCCCATCCGGCGGCGAGGCCCCACACGCCCTGCCGTCGGCAACACCGACCCCGCAGGGCGGGCTGATCCCGCTGAACACCCCCACCCCACAGAGCGCCCCACCCGCGACCGTGGAGACCTTCGGCTATGGCATCGCCGCCGACGCCCTGCCGCTGCCGGAGTTCACCATGGGCCAGGTACACAGCCTGGGGCTGGGCTGGGTGAAGCAGCAGGTGCGCTGGGACGACTTCTCCACCGCGCCCGGGCAGATGGACTGGAGCGGCTACGACGCGGTAGTGGAAGCGGCCAGCCAGCAAGGACTGCACGTGATGCTCAGCGTCGTCGGCGCGCCGGACTGGAGCCGCACCTACACCGACAGCAACCCGGAAGCCGGCCCGCCGGATGACCTGGCGCTCTTCGGCAACTTCCTGGGAGAACTGGTGGACCGCTACCGGGGGCGCATCCACGCCATCGAGGTGTGGAACGAGCAGAACCTGGACCGTGAGTGGGACACCGCCGAGGGGGTGAACGCCGCCCGCTATGTGGAGATGCTGCGCATCGCCTACCAGGTCATCAAGGCACGCGACCCCAACATCATCGTCATCAGCGGCGCGCTGTCGCCGGTCGGCGCCACGGCCACCGACCCCGCCAACCCGTCGCGCATCATCTACATGAACGATCGGGACTACCTCCAGGCCATGGTCGCCAACGGCTTCACAAGTTACTGCGACTGCGTCGGCGTGCACCACAACGGCTACAACATCCCCCCCGACGTGCGCTGGAACGATCCCTACACCGACGACACGGCGATCTTCCGCGGCTTCTGGGACAACCCTGACATCTCCTGGTCCTTCCGCAGCACGCTGGAGTTCTACCGCGATGCGGTGCAGGGGTCCAGGCCGCTGTGCGTCACCGAGTTCGGCTGGGCCTCCTCGGAGGGACTGGGCGGTTATCCAACGGGCTTCGAATTCGCCCAGGACAACACTCTGGAGGAACAGGCGCAGTATGATGTCCAGGCCTTCCAGTTGATGCGCCAGTGGGGCTTCGTGCGCCTGGCCTTCCTCTGGAACCTCAACTACGCCAACACCGGGCCGCGCGTCCCCACCGACCCCAACGCCCCCTACAGCCTGGTGGACTACAACGGGGTCGGACGCCCGGCGTTCGGGGCGATCCAGGCGATGGAGAAGCCGTGAGGATGACGGAGGAGGGAGAACAAAGCCCCCCCTCCCGGTCTACAGTGAGGCGCTGGCCCCAGCCAGGGCAGGCGGCGACGTTGCTCCTGGCGCTGCTCCTCAGCGCTGCGGCTCTCCTCCCGCACCCCGCGCCCCCGCAGCCGGCCTCTTCCCCTACCCCATCCCCCACTCCCTGGCCGCGCGCCCGGCTGGCCTCGCCCGACTACGGCATGCAGGCCTTCCTGTGGTGGGACTGGAACATCGCCGAGCGGGACCTGTCGCTCATCGCCGACGCCGGTTTCACCTGGGTGAAGCAATCCATCGCCTGGCGCGACCTGGAGGGCATCCGCCGTGACCGCTTCGACTGGCCGAAGGTGGACTTTATCGTCGAGCAGGCGCGCGCGCGCGGCCTGAACGTGCTGTTGCGGCTGAACGGCCTGCCCCTGCCGGACTGGGTCGAGCCATCAGCGGACCCGACGGTGCCGGTGGAGCCGGAGGAGTTCGCCCATTTCTGCGGCGCGGTCGCGGCCCGCTACCGCGGTCAGGTGCGCGCCTATCAGGTGTGGAACGAACCGAACCTGGCGCGGGAGTGGGGCGGACAGCCGCCGAACGCCGAGGGGTACGTCCGGCTGCTGCGGGCCTGCTACCTGGCGATCAAGCAGGCCGACCCCGACGTGTTGGTCATCTCCGCCGGACTGGCCCCCACCGGCACGGGCCTGCCGGAGGCCGTGCCCGACGTCATCTATCTGACCGCGCTATACGAGGCCGGGGCGGCTCCCTACTTCGACCTGCTGGGCCTTCATGCTCCCGGGTACCGCGCTCCGCCGGAACTCTCGCCCGCCGAGGCGGCCACGAACCCCTACTACGGCGGCCAGCGCTTCTTCTGCTTCCGTCACGTCGAGGACATGCGCGCGGTCATGGTGCGCTACGGGGACGCCGACAAGCAGGTGGCGATCCTGGAGATGGGCTGGACCAGCGACCCGCACAACGCCGACTACGCCTGGTTCGCGGTGACCGAGGAGCAGAAAGCCGATTACCTGGTGCGGGCGTTCCGCTATGCGCGGGAACACTGGCGGCCGTGGATCGGGCCCATGTTCGTGCTGACACTGGCCAATCCGTTCTGGACCAGCGAGGACGAGCAGTACTGGTGGGCGATCACCGAGCCCGGCTGGCCGGAGACACGGCTCCGCCCGGCCTACACCGCCCTGGCGGCCATGGAGAAGTAGAGGCGGAGCCTCGCATGATGCTCCGCCCCTATTCCATCCGCTCGTAGATGCGCACTCCCCCGCCGTCGTACACCACGCGCAGCAGGCCGTCGGCGGCCATCTGGTCGAACTTGACCAGCCCCTCGGCAGGGTAGTAGAGACGCTCGTAGGGACCCACATAGACGTAACGCACGTCATACTGGCGCAGGATGGCCCAGGCGCGAGCAGCGTCGGTCGTCGTGTAGCACTCGTTCACGTCCGCCTGCCGCTGCTCGACAACCCCGGGGGCGCCGGCCATGCGCTGCTGCACCTGATGCCAGCGCCAGCCCACCACCGCTGGCAGGCCGGTGTAGATGGAGACGCGGCTGCCCCACAGGTACTCATAGGCGCCCAACCCCTCCATAATGACCGGTGAACCCTCCACGTTCTCCTGCAACCAGACGATGGCAGCGTAGTCCGGACCAATGTCCACGTCGCCGCGCGGGTCTCCGGTGCGACTGTAGCGCATGTAGGCCATCCCGTCCAGGGTCTGGCCGGTGGCATCGGTGAAACGATCGTGAACCTTGGACGGAATTGACATCGCCGGGAAGAGAGCCATCACGAAGAGCAGTACCCCCATCGCCCACCGCCAGGCGCTCCGCCACTCCTGCGGCCAGCCTTCCATCCGCTCCCATAGCCAGACCAGCGCTGCCGCCGAGGTCAGCGCCAGGAAGGTCCACACCTGGTAGTAGAACTTGAAGACGGTGTTCATGCGGTCGCCGCCCACGGCCACCAGTTCGACCGCCAGGGTGAGTCCCAGCGCCAACGCCAGCAGGAACCACACCAGGCGGTGCTCGACAGGGGCCTCCCTCTCGAACAGCAAGGCCAGAGCCACGGCGCAGACCGGGATGGCCACCGCAGCAGCGGGCACGTACTGTCCCACGATCACAGCGGTGAACAGGAGCCCGGCAGCGATAAGGGCCAGAGAGACGCGAAAAGGCCATCCCTCCGCGCGCCACAGCGGGCGCACCACCTGCCCCGCCTCGACAATCAGCAGCGTGAGCAGCGGGAACAGGAACTGGCCGATCAGCAGCAGGTAGATGTCCAGCGGGATGCGATCGCTGCTCCAGCGGCTCAACCCGCTGACAGCGGGGATGTAGTTCTGGATGTAGGGCCGGAACAGCAACATGCTCAGCCCACCCAGAAGAGCGCTCTGCCATAGCCAGGACAAGAGGGGGTGGGTTTCAGGTCTCAGGGTTTCAGGTTTCAGGTTGGAGGTTGCAGGTTCGAACCTGAAACCTGAAACCTTGTAACCTGAGACCACCTCTCCCAGCGCCAGGCCAGCCACGCCGACCAACAAATACGTGGGATAGTCCCAGGAGTTGCCCGCGAACAGGCTGCCGACCACCAGCGCCCCCAGAAGCAACGACAGCAGTTGCGCGCCGCCGCGTTGTCCGCGTGTCCAGTTCAGCGCCAGCCCCAGCATGACCACCGTGTAGGGCAGGGCGAACATGTGCGCATGCGGGTCGCCGTAGAGAAACGTGAAGGCGGGGAACTCAGCAAAGGCCGGCGACGGCAGCATGCGCGTGGGGTCCCAATACGGCGTCTCCGGGCGGATGGGCAGCGATGCCCCGCGGATGACCTGCCACAGTCCCCGCGCCGCCTGCGCCAGTTGAGGCAGCCCTGGGATGGTGCTCTCGAAGGGGAGCGGCCCGCCCAGGGTGCGGAAGGCAACCAGCAGCACGCGCACTTCTCCCAGATTGCCCAGCACCAGCATGAACAGCACCGCCAGCAGACCGGCGACGCAGGCGCGCCGAGGGTGACTGTCACTATCCGACAGGTTGAAGGCCACCGTGAAGGCCGTCCCGCCGGTGAGCGCGAAGAAGAAAGCGATGGCCAGATTGTAGGCCACGGAAGGCATGATCGCAGTGAGTTTGGCCATCGTCCCCACCAGCACGAAGCCGAAGTAGTAGTAGTTGAGGTAGCCCCCCGCCAGCCAGGGGTCATAGGGCGGGAACCAGGTGGAACGGATGACCGCGTTCAGGTAGGCGAAGTCCATCGGCTTCTCACCGCCGACGACCGGGTGCCACAGGTCGGGGTTGAGCGAGCGGACCCACGTCCAGAAGGCGAACAGCAGCAGGAACAGCCCCTCCTCAACCAGCAGCAGCCGCCAGTGGGCGCGCAAGTAGTCACCCAGCGGTTTGCGGCGCAACCAGGCGGTCATCCCGCCGGTCACCGCCAGCACAGCGAACACCAGCAGGATGGTGGCGCGCGTGTTGGGCAGGAAGTGAAGGCTGGCCGCGATCCAGGTCAGGTAGCCCACCACCAGCAGCCCCACGGGTCGCGCCAGGCCGTAGCCGCGGTCGCGCAGGCGGGAGAGCGCGACAGACAGGATGGGAAAGACCAGCCAGCCCAGCAGGGCAGCCGTCAGGTACCAGACCAGCGCGGCCGCCAGTCCGGAGCGGTTGACCAGGCTCTGCCGGTCGAACATCTGCGACCAGGTGCCGCCGGCCCGCTGCTCGGCCCAGGTCTCCTCGTCCAGCATCGCGTCCCGCCTCTGGCGGCCGTAGGTGACATCCCGCGGCGTCACCCATTCCACCCCCTCCAGCAGCGAGACGGGCAGCAGCGCCTCCGCCCGCGCCCGCGAGTAGGCAGCGGTCTTGCGGAAGATGAGCACCCGCGGGTGATCGTAGACGCTGAAGGCCTCCTCCGCTGGCGGCAGTTGGATACGCAGCGGGAAGGGGCTGTACTCGTAGGGCGCCTCCGGGATGGTGAACGGCTCCTCCTGGTCAGGGAACTGGATCGGTCCCAGCGCCATCGGCGAGGTGAAGTCAGCCACCAATTCGAAGCCCAGTTCGCCGCTGAACAGCGCCTGATAATAGGCGATGGTCAACGGGTAGCGGGTGGGCAGGCGCGGGATCGAGGCGTAGAGACGGTTACTGCCGATGATGATGTAGTCCGCCTCGTCCAGCCAGTCGAGCAACTGCTCCCGCTTCTCGACGGTGTCGTCGTGATAGAGTTGCAGGGCGCCGTCGGAACTGGTCGAGAGGCCGCGATACATCCCGCCGAACGGGTCATGGCCATCCACCCGCAACGGCGGCCCCCAGTCCCAATGCTCGCCGGCCAGCACGGAACTGAACAGTTGCACCGGCCCGCCGTCCAGTGACTCGACGACGAGGTAGTAGGTGGTACCAGGCGCCAAGGAGGCTGCCGGCAGTGAGAAGGACACTGCCGCTCCGTGAGTGCCAGCCGGAGCAGCGACCTCCTGCGTCGCTTCGGCCAGCACCTGCTGAGCGGAAGCATCCGCCGCGACGCGCACACGCAGCCGCTCAGGTTCCGCATCCCCCTGCGGGTCCGCCACGTAGTTCAGCGTCACGCCGGTCAACAGAGACGGTTCGCTTACGGTGAACGGGCTGGCCTGAGGCAGGCCGTCGTAGACGATGGTGCCGGCGATGATCGTCACCTGCACCTGGGCTGGCCCGCCCGGCGTCTCGAGCAGCACCGTGGCGGCGGTGGGCACATGCTCGAAGATCCAGCGCGAGGCGGCGATGCGCGTGTGCGAGCGCAGGTAGATGGAAGAGAAGGCCAGCGCCCAGAGCAACGCTCCCACCGTCACCAGCGCCGCCACCACCACAGCGGCCACCCGTCGCGCGACAGGGCGCCCCACGCTCCCCTCCACGCCGTGGCCACGCCATCCCACCCACAGCCGCGTCACCAGCCAGGCCGCCAGCAGCGCGAAGGCCGGGTAGACCGGCAGGAGGTAGCGGATGGACTTGACCCACTGGGTACCCTGGTACAGGAAGAAGAGCGTGCCCCACAGCCAGACCACCAGCAGGCCGACGGAACCGCGCCACCAGGACGCAGCGTGTCCCGTTTCGCCCTGCGCCACGGCTCCTTCACCAGCAGGCGCCGCCCTCCTGCGCCCCAGCAGGCGACGCAGCAGGTCCACCGCTGCCAACCCCCACCCGGCCCAGGCCGTCAAGCCCAGAGGAAGGCCCAACCCCCAGAAGACCATGTTGACCCACGGGAAGAGCAAGGGCGTACGTTGCGTCCACTGGTGGTTCGGATAGGTGTCCACCTTGCCGGACATCAGCCGCTGAACCTCGGCCATGTTCGCCAGCCATTGTGGGTTCAGGTGCAAGCCGAAGAAGCCGGGACCGGTGAAGGCGTAGGGTTGGGCGATGCGGAAGAAGAGCAGCGCGATCACGCCAGCCAGGACGACGAAGAGCAGAGGTGTCCAGGGAGGGAGGATGTCTCTTCCGCCCGCCCGTCCCCACACCCCTCCAGCAGCGGCATCCCTCGCCCCTGCAGCGGCGGCATCCCAATGCCGCCGCGCTCTCCTCGTCTGCCACTGCACCACCCCTGCCAGTGCCACCAACAGCCCCAGCGGCCAGACGCTGATCTTGCAGGCCAACCCCAGGCCGATGGTCACCCCAGAGAGCGCGAAGGCCCACCAGGCGCCGTCCTGCGCCGCACACACGGCCAGGTAGAGCGTCGCGGCCACAAAGAAGTTGGCGTAGGCATCGGTGGTGTAGAAGTGAGATTGCTGGATAGGCAGCACGCTCAGAGCATAGAGCAGCGCTGCCAGGAGACCGGTCCAGCGCGAACCGAGCCTTCGGCCAGCGAGGAAGATGAACAGCAGGCCCCCCAGGTCACACAGCGCGGCCAGCGAGCGGCCCAGCACTCGCGCGCCGGCCCCGCTGAAGGCCCCGCTCCAGCAATCCTCCACCGGGCGTCCGATCACCAGCGGCGCCAGCAGACGCGCCGCCAGGCCGTACGGCGGCGTACAGCCCCGGTCGAGCCACTCACCCAGCCCACGGGTGAGGAACAGCGGCAGGGTGCCGTAGACGTAGAAAGTGTGGCCGCGGTTGTAGGGGTTCAGCGGCGAGTTGGCGGTGTCGAAGTAGAGGCTCAGGCTATCGGGCCACTCCACCGCCGCCGTCACCTGGCACAAGAACTCCTCATCGGGATGGATGGGCTGTCCCTCACCCCATCGCAGTCCAACGAGGCGAAAAGTGGCGCCGATGAGGAGGATGGCCATCAGCAGGAGGGCCGTCTCCAGGCCGTTGGCCTTTACACCGCGTCGAATCTCAGTTTTGGGTTGGTTGTCACTGATCATACGATCTGTACCTGCTCACCGCAGAGAGACGAAGAGCGCAAAGGAAGCGTTTCAGGTGTTCCCGCCGGGTCACGGCCCTGGCGGCAGTTCGTAAAGGGTGAACAACAGCCGGCCATCGGCATCGGAGAAGACCTCCTGCACCGCGCCGCCGGGGAAAGCCTGCTGAACCATCGGCAGGTCCGCCCCCTTCTCCGCCAGCACCACGAACAGCGCCCCGCGGCTCACGTCCACGCCGCCCATGCCTTCCTCCGGCGTGAAATCCCTCCCGACCACGTGGCGCAGGCGGAAGGCGGTGGAGCCGAAATCCCAGTACATGAACGGAACGCCGTCGAAGTAGACCGGCGGTACCGCTTCACGCGCCTCCAGCAGGTCGCACAGGCGGTCGGACACCTCAGCCGTGGGATTGCCGTAGGTGCGGGTGGGCGCGTAGTCAAGGAAATAGTAGCCCAGGTTCAGCGCCACAGCCAGCCCAACCAACCCGGCGGCGATAGTGGACCACAGCGCCAGCCGTCCCCCGACCAGTTGTCGCCCGACGACCAGCAACCCATCGAGGCCCAGAGCCGCCAGCAGCGCCGCCGCCGGCGCGGCGACGGTCATCCGCTGGCTGCTGGGCGGATTCTCGGTCATCACCCAGCCGGTGATCAGCGCCAGCCAGAACCACAGGAGCAGCAGATCGCTCCCCCGCGCCCGCCAGCGGACCACGGTCCAGCCCATGCCGACGAGCATCAGCACACCGCTCACGACATCCAGGAGTGGGATGTCGGCGTGATACCAGAAGGTGGGGTCGAGGGTGTAGTGAAAGGCGGTGGCCGACTTCCAGAACTGCTGCCACAGCAGGCTGAGGGCGGAACGGCCGGTGATCTGCTGCTCCCGCGCCAGCCAGCCGGAAGCGAAGATGCTCACCTGGTTGTAGCGTGAAGTAAGTTCGGCGGGGTGAGCCAGATAATGAAACAGGAGCGGGACCATCACGACCACAGCGGCAGCCCCCAGCCACAGCAACCCACGCCAGTTTCGCCGCAGGAAACCATGCTCGACCAGGGCGCGCCAGACGACGAAGGCCGCCAGAACGAGCAGGACCAGCCGCCCGCCGAAATAGCCGTACCAGGCTGCCCCGACGACGGCGCCGGACAGGACGAAGTTCGCCAGCCGGCCCGTGCGCAACCCACGCGCCAGCAACCACAACACCAGCGTGATGAACAGCGGGTCGGCGATCTGGTTGGAAGCCAGGCGGCTGAAGTGCAGATGGTAGTGGCCAAAGGCCAGCAGCGCCGCTGCCAGCCAGGCCACTCGCTTCCCCCACAGTTCACGAGCCAGGAGGAAGGTGGTCAGCACGGTCGCTGTGCCGATGAGCGCAGAGAGCGCCCGCGCCCCGGCCACCGTCGCCCCGAACAGGCGCATGCTCAGCCCGTAGGCGAAGAAGGACATCGTCGGCACGCTATACCAGCCGGTGGAGAAGGGGTTGCCCAGCGGGGGACCCAGCAACCTCAACCCGGCCAGCGCCTGCGTCCCCTCGTCCCCGCTGAAGTTCTGCGGGATATGGGCCAGGTCCACCGCCCGCACCGCCAGCGCTGCCGCCAGCAGCAACGCCAGCCGCGCCAGGTCGCCCCGGCGGTTGCGCAGCCAGTCCATCTTCTGTCGCCACCAACCCGGCGGCAGAGGGAGCAGGAAGGGAAGCATGAAGTAAGCCAGGCCGACCAGCCAGAGAAGGAGCAGCGGGGTGAAGTCCCGATCCGGCGACTGGCGGCTCGCCAGCCAGCCAGCCAGCACCGTCAGCCCTGCGCCGACCGCTATGGACAGCCTGCGCAGGTCGCGCCGCCGATGGGGGGGAGCAGGAGCCGCCTGCCGCGCCACGCCTGCCCGTCGCTCCCGTCGCCAGGCCCAGAGGACGAACAGCAGGGCCAGAACGTAGAAAAAGATGCCGTCCCGGTAGAACTCCCGCCGATAGGTGAAGTAGAACTGAGCCAGGACCGCCAGCAGCAGCCCTGCCGTCAGCAGCAGCGCGATGTCCCACCGTCGCCGGTTCACTCCGTCCCTCCCTCCTCCATCAGACAGGTGGCGCCCGGCGGCAGGCGATAGGTGTGGAACAGCACCTCGCCGTGACGGCCAATCACCACCGTCTCCTCACCGTTCGGACACTGATGTTGCACATCATCCAGAACCTGCAGCCGTTCAGGCAAGACGATGAACGCACGCCCCTCATCCGCCGGCGCCTGCTCCCAGCCGGCAGGCAGTTCGCCAAAGACATCCTCCCAAACGGCATCGGGGGCCAGGAAACGGACGGAGTTGAAGCCGCCCAGCGGCATCATCGGTGTGCCCAGGAAATAGGTGTGGTACTCCGGGCCCCACCCCACCATCAGCCGCGCTGCGCGGTCGGCGATCTCGGTGTGCGGGTCGGCAAAAGCACCCGAAGGGGCGTACACGCCAAAGTAGTATCCCACGTCGCCAACGGCCAGGAAAACCCCCACGAGCAGCGCCGCCGCGCGCCAGACCTTCGGGCGCAGGCGCAGGGCCTGGGAGATCCGCCGCAGCGTGGCGACCAGCCCCCATCCAACCAGTAAGCAGACCGCCGGGGCGGCGATCAGGTAACGGTGGTAGCCCGGCGGCGTGCGCACCATCCAGCCCGCGGTCAGGACGACCAGGGCGAGCCAGAGCAGAAGAGCGACGAACCGACGCTGGCGCAGGTGGAACAGCGCCCACAGCAGGCCCAGCATGAACAGCGCGCCGGCCAGGGCGTGGAGCATAGGGGTCGGCGCGGTGTAGAAGTAGCCCCGGTCGGTGGTGTAGATGAAGGCCAGACTGGCCTGCGCCAGGTGACGCAACAGCAGCGCAGGGATGGAGGCGCCGGTGGCGGCCTGCTCCATCTGCAGTTCGCCGGACTGGAACAGGCCGTCCACGGCCACCCGCGAGGCGAACTCTGCGGGGTGGCGGAGGAAGTGCACCCCCAGCGGCGCCACCACCAGGAAAGCGACCAGGGCCATGCTCGCCAGTCCACGCCAGCAGCGGCGCATCCGCCACCCGCCGCCCAGCAGCGCGATCAGCACCACGAGCACCACCAGCAGGCGTGTGCCGAAGTAGAAGTAGAGGCTCAGCCCCAGCGAGAGGCCGGCGGCGACGAAGTAGCCACGATGCCCCTGCACCAACCCCCGGTGCAGCAAGCCGACCGTGAGAGCAGCGAAGAGCGGGTCGGCGCTGTTGTTGAGCGCCAGCCGGCTGATGTGCAGGGGAAGGCTCCACCCCGTCAGGAACAGCGCCGCCACCCAGGCGGTGGGGCGTCCAAGCAGGCCCCGGGCCAGGAGGTAGACCGCTGGCACACCCAGCGCCCCCAGCAGCGCGGCGGGCAGGCGCAGGGCAAACAGGTTCCAGCCGAACAGCCGTAGCGAGCCGGCCAGCAGGTAGAAGTAGAGGCTGGGGTGGGAAAACCAGCCGGTGCCGAAGGGGTTGAGCCACTGCCCGCTCAACACCCGCCGCGCCTCCATCGCCATGGAGCCTTCGTCACCCGACATTGGCCAGGGAAAGTCCGCCAGGCGCACCAGGCGCAGGACCAGGGCCACGGCGAAAAGGAGGGCCACGCCAGCGACCTCCCGCCATGCCAGGCGGAGGCGGAGGGGACGCCACAACGTCGCCGCCGCCAGGGTCACGCCAGCCAGCCAGGGAAGGAGGCTGTAGAGGGAGCCACGCCAGTGGGCCAGATAGGTCGCCCACCCCACCAGGGCCACCGAGGCGACCAGTGCGAGGGGTCGCATCCATCTCGGAGTTCGTTCTGAGAGGAAGGCGCGCCATCCGGCCAGGAGCGCCAGTTCACCGGCTGCCGTCGCGTAGAGCAACAGCCCCGCCCGCACCGCGCGCCGGTAGGAGAGGACATACTGGCCGGCGAAGGCCAGCAGGAGCGCCACAGTGAGGAGGGCAAGGGCTGTCCACCGGTTCTGTTTGGGATGTCCGGCTGCGTTGGTCACAGCGCGGAGTATACCAGGGGGAGGTTGTCTGTGCAAGCGGCAGCATGCGGAGACGCGGAGACCCGAAGACGGGGGAATCAGGGGCGGTGGGCGACGAAGAAGAGGTAGGCGCCCTCGTTGGGGAGGGGCTCTTCGTAGAGCGGACGCAACAGGCGCTCAACGAGCCGCAGGTTGGCCCGCGACGGCCAGAGCACCCAGCGGCCGGTCAGCCGCTTGCACAGAAGGGAAGGCAACCCCAGGTAATGACCCCACTCCAGCGCCGCCAGCGCCCTTCGGGAGAAGTAAGGCCAGGAGCGCTCCAGTTGCAGTCCCGCCTCCGCCAGGCGCTCCTGCCAGACCTCGACCCCGTCGCAGTGGTGATGGCGGGAGATGCGATTGAAGAGCGCGCGGTAGGCATCCCCAAGTGAGCGCAAGCGCACACGGTCCAGGAAGCGGCCCACAGACAGGAAAGGCAAGAAATTGGGGCCCGGCACGCAGAAATAGAAGTGGCCGCCGGGGCGCAGGACGCGCGCCACTTCGGCCAGCACCGGCTCCACATCGGGGATGTGCTCCAGGACGGAGTTGCTGACCACCGTGGCGAAGGCAGCGTCGGCGAAGGGCATCCGCCGACCGTCGGCGTGCGTCAGCAGGCGGTAGGCGCCACGGCGACGCGCCTCAGCCAGGGGCCCTGCCCAGGGGTCCAGGCCCACCTGCGGGGGACGAGGCAGGCCCACGGCGCCGAAGTGACCGTCGCCGCAGCCCAGGTCCAGCACCGGCTCGACGAAGGGGAGATCGGCGTAGAAACGGGCCTCAACGGCCCGCAGCAGCGCGCGGAAGGCCGGCAGGTCGCGCAGGTGACGCCAGAGGAGATCGTCCGCTTCGCTCACAGTTGTCGGAACAACGCCTGAGCCTCTTGCTCGAAGAATCGCTGCACATCGGACCAGGAGACCGGCCTGAGCATCTCTGGCATCGGGTCGGTCTCGGCATCCTCGAAGTAAACCAGGCTTTTCAGGAGATGGGTATAGTTGTACTCCACTCCTTCGTACTTCCGCTGCACAAGTGGAAGCATCTCTCGCAACGCGAGGAAGTCCTGACACAAGAAGTACAGGTCAATGAAGTCTCGCTTCTTACCCCTGCTGGCAATCGCGTCCAGCTTCATCACCGCGAGATCCTCGAGCGCCACTATCTGCACCGCACCAAACAGCGCCAGGGGGGCCAACAGGCGATACGGGTAGATGAAGAAACTGAGGCGGACCCCATTGAGAACACCCAGAAACGTGCCCTCGTCCTCCTGCTCCACGATCAGGTGTCCCAGTGGGCCCAACAAGCGTCTGGGAGCATCCTTATCGAACGGCATGGGCGAAAAGAAATCCAGATCGTATGAACGCCGGTGCCCAAGATATAGGGCAGCGGCCGTACCACCAGCCAGGTAGAACTGGGCTGTCAGAGGGGTTCGGCTTACCAGTTCCAGACTTGCCTGTACCTCTGCTGAAACTCCTTCGACATGCATCTCACCTCCTCACTCGGCACGCCCAGTATCTTCAGCCAGAAGTTCGCGCTCTTGCGCGAGAGAGCACGGCTCATCTTCAAAACCCCCACAATCTCCTCGCGCGAGAAACGACGCTCCATCCAGCGCAGCGATGGGAGGTCGCCGTACTCCAGCAGCCGTTCGATGACATAGCGCGAATACTGGCCGACATCCAGCCCGCTGGGGTCAATGTCCCAGAAAAAGCGATAGGCACACTCAGGCAAGCGGTCCTCTTCCTGCACCATCACCGCATCACCCTGTCTTCCTGCTCTGCGTCTTCCCCAGCAGTCGCTCGAACAGCGCCTCATACTCCTGCGCTGTGCGTTCGGTGTTGAAGCGGGCAGCGATCTCTTCTCGCGGACGTGCATATTGCCCGCGATTATTGACTACGCGAAGAATGGCCTCCGCCAGTGCGCCGCTGTCCCCCACCGGCACCACCTCCCCCATCCCCGTCTGCCGCACCGGCTGGCGTACCCCCGGCAGATCGCTGGCCACCGACGGCGTCCCGCATAACATCGCCTCCACCTGCACCAGCCCAAAAGATTCGGTAGAGTTCAAACTGGGCACGCAGATGACATCCAGGTTGGGATAGAACGCCGCCATCTCCCGCGGGTCCAGCACCCCCAGAAAGGTCCACCGGTCACGATACCGCTCTAGCAACGGGGCCAGCCGGCGAGCATACGCCTCCTCTCCCAACACGTTCCGGTACTGCCCGGCGAAGAGCACGCGCGCGTCGGGGCAGACCTCCAACACCCGCGGCAGGGCCTCCAGCAACACCTCCACCCCTTTCTCCGCCGCCAGCCGCGCCGCCATGCCGATCACCGGGCCACGCCCGTCCAGCCCCACCCGCCGCGCGAAGGCGCGTACGTCCTCCGGCTCCGCCGGGGGCACCTCGACCGGCGGGGAGATGACCACCACCTTGCGCTTGAAACGGGAGAGATAAGGGGAGTGCGCGGCAAAGTCCTCGGTGTAGGCCACGACGCGGTCAGCGAACAGCCCCGCCAGCCAGTTCATCCCGTCCACCACCCGGTTGACCACGCGGTTGAACAGGCTGGGCGGCAGGTCGAGATCGCAATGGTAGGTCAGGGTGCAGGGGCGGCCGAACAGCCGGGCGCGGGCAGCCACACCTGCGGCGTCGAACTGCGGCAGGTGCAGGCTGACCACATCGTGGGCGAGCACCAGCCGCGTCGCCAGCCAGCCGAAGGTGGGCATGATCACCCCCTTGCTGACCCGGAAGGCGACCGGCACCCGCACCACCCGCACGCCGTCCACCACTTCCTCCAACGGAGTGGCGGGGTCATAGCGGGAGGTCATCACCGTGACCTGATGGCCACGACGCGCCAACCCTCGCGCCAACCGCTCAGCGTAGATGGTCAGGCCGCTCGTGTGAGGGCGGTAGTAGGTGAGGACGATCAAGACTTTCATCAGCGCTCCCCGTCACCCCGTCTCAAAACAGCCCCCGATTCTCCTGCACCCAATCCACCAGACGGCGCACCCCCTCCTCCACGCCCACGCGGGGATGCCAGCCGAGTTCCCGCTGCGCCTTGCGGATGTCGGAGACATAGACCCGCTGGTCGCCAGGCCGCCAGTCTCCTCGGGCCACCGGGATGGCGCGCCCCAGCAACTGCTCCAGCAGCGGACCGAACTCCGCCCACACGGCAAGCGTCCGCCCCGGCCCCCCGCCGATGTTGTACACCTGTCCGGCCGCCGTCTGGATGCGCGCCACCGCCGCGTCGTAGGCATCCAGCAGATCGTCCACGAACAGCACGTCCCGCACCTGCTTGCCATCCCCGTAGATGGTGATGGGTCGGCCGGTCAGCGCGGCGATGACGAACCAGGCCAGCCAGCCCTGGTCCTCGACCCCCATCTGGCGCGGCCCGTAGATGCAGGACTGGCGGAAGACAACAGTCGGCAGGCCGTAGATGCGGGCGTAATCCCGCACGTACTGGTCGCCTGTCCCCTTCGAACAGCCGTACGGAGAATGGAAGTCCAGCGGGCGGGATTCAGGGACGCCATCCGGCAACCCGTCATAGCGATAGCGGGTGGCCTCCTCCACCACTCCCACATCCTCCATCCCACCATAGACCTTGTTGGTCGAGGCGTACAGGAAAACTGGCCGCCGTCCCGAAAGGCGGGCCGCCTCCAGGGCATTGAACGTGCCCAGCGCGTTGATCTCGAAGTCAGTACGTGGGTTCTCCACAGAGGTCGTCACCGCCACCTGCGCCGCCAGGTGGACGATGACGTCGGCCTGGCGGGCGGCGTGGGCCAGCGCGTCGGCGTCGCGGACGTCGGCGACGAGCAGGTGGAAGGAGTCCACTCCGTGCTGCGCGCGCAGCCACTCGACGTTGGCCTCTGTCCCGGCGCGGGAGAGGTTGTCGTACACCACCACCTCTGCCCCGCGCCCCAGCAGCCGGTGGACGTAGTTGGCACCGATGAAGCCAGCCCCACCGGTGACCAGGTAACGCATCGTCATTCTCCCTCCTCGGAGACCTCCGGAGCATCCTGAGAGAGATGGGCCTGCTCCTGCAGCCAACGCAACGACAGGCTCTCGCGGGCCAACCCCACCACCCCCAGCACACAGACGGGCAGATATTGGAATGCGTGAGCAGCGAACGCGGCCGCCACCGCCTGCTCCGGCGGGACGCCGAAAGGGCCGGTCAGCGCGTAGCGGGCAATGGCATGGAACACCCCCACCGCGCCCGGCGAGGAGGGGATGGACATCCCCAATCCCACCACGCAGACCAGAAAAGGCGCCGCCAGGGCAGAGAGGGAGGGGATGAAAGCCCGCAGAAGCGCCCAGTAGTAGAACACCACACACCCCCAGACGACGATAGACCAACCCAGCAGGGCCAGGCCGCGCCGTCCGGAGCGGAGCGGGGCCAGGCCATCGAAGAGCCCATCCAGCGGCCGCGCCCAGCGCTCGACATCCACCCGCGGGAAGCGCGCCAGGCCCCAGCGCACCGCCCGCCGGCCCCAGTCTGGCCGGAAGGCCAGGACGAACAGAACCGCCAGCACAGCCAGCGCCAGGACCCCGGCCAGAAGCCCCGCCTGCAGCGCGTCCCCCGCTCCGCTGATGAAGGGAGCCACCCCGGCCAGGATGAGCACCACCATCAGCATATCCAGCACGCGCTCGACAACGACGGTGGAGAGGGCTGCCGCCACAGAGACCGGCCCGCTCCGTCCGATGGCCACCGCGCGGGCGGGGTCGCCCAGGCGGAAGGGCAGGACATTGCTCACCAGGTAGCCGATGTTGACCACCCAGAAGCAGCGCGCCAGGCTCACCTCCGGCCCCAACAGCAAACGCCAGCGCACCGCCCGGGCGATCAGGTAAACCAGCAGGCCCACGGTCGCCGGAATAAGGTAGAGATAGTTCGCCCGGGCCAACGTCTGCAACGCCAGGTGCAGGTCAATGCGCAACAGAGCCAGTATCAGCGCCACGACGCTGATCGCCACCGCCACCCAAAGCCGCCATTGTTTTCTCATGGGTTCGGATTATACCACACTCCGCGCCGCGCCAACACCACGACCAGGGGATGGTCATAGACGACAAGACTCTCATCCAGCCGGGGCAACCACAGCACCGGTGGGGCAGGCTGGCAGCCCGCTGCAGGAAGAGGCAGGGCAGCGGCCGAGAAGGGGTCGTCGGCCAGGGCCAGGCCGGCCAGACGCGGCCAGCGGCCAAAGCAGGCCACCACCTGGAACCCCCGCTCGCCCGCGAAGAGGGCCTGGTAGTAGGCCGCTGTTCGCGGGAAGCGTTCCGGCCAGCGGGCCAGCGCGCCGTAGCCGCGCCGGCTGGCGATGATGACGACGTCCGCCCGGCTCAGCACCTGCTCGATCTCCGCCCACTTCTCGTCCGACTCCTCATCGAAGACCGGCAGCACACGAACATCGTACCCCGTCGGGTGCAGAGGCAGGGGGTGATCCCATTCCTCCACCGCCACCACCGACCCGGCCGGCAGGTGCGCCTCCAGCCACGCCGACGCCGCCACCCACGGGTGGGGTTGGCGATAGGAGGAGACCAGCGACAGGGAGAGCGATGCCGTCAGTGCCAGGACTGCGGCAAGCGTCACAATCACCGCAGGGGGACGATTCCGTCGCGCCCTCAACCATCCCGTCGCGTAGATCGCCATCACCGGCGTGAGGGGCAGCAGGTAGCGCGGGAGTTTGACGAACAGCGCCCCGACGAAGGCGAAAAAGGGCAACGCCCAGGCCAGCAGCACCCATCCCACCGGCGCAGGCGGGACGCGCCGCGCCCGCAGCACTGCTGCAGCCAGACCGCCGACGGCGAACAGCCCCAGCAGCGGCCCCATCCCCCAGATCAGCCATTGGGAGATCGGGTAGAGATAGGGCTGCGTGGCGCGATACTGGAGAGTGTAGGGCGCCAACACCGTCCCACGGGCCAGGGCGGCCTGGTCGGCCAGGTTGCGCAGGAACCGCGGCAGTTCCAGCAGGGCAAAGGGGTTGGTCAGCGCGAAGGCCAGCAGGGTCGCGCCAGCCATCGCCAGACCCAGGCGCAGCCGCTCCTGTCGCCCACACGGGGCCACTGCGCAGGCCGTGACCAGCGGCAGCGCCAGCAGCAGCGCCACTCCCTTGCAGCCCACCGCCAGCCCAGCGCATGCGCCGGCCAGCGCCCCCCACCCCACGCGGTGCGGCGGCTGGACGGCCGTTCCTCTGGCCGCCCGCGCGGCGAACAACAGCGCTGCTGTGACGAAGAGGGCCAGAAAGGGGTCCACCGTGGCGAAGTGGGCCTGCTGGACGTGCAGCGGCATCACCGCCAGCAAGCCCCCTGCCAGCAACCCCGCCCGCCGCCCGCCCAGACGATAGCCCAGGGCTGCCGTCACCGCCACCGTGGCCGCATCGGCCAGGCCCGCCAGCAACCGCGCTGCCAGGAGACGGTCGCCGCTCCCCAGCAGCGCCAGCAGGTAGAGCGGCAGATGGCCGTAAGGGAAGGCCGGGTCGAAGGCGAAGGGGTCGAGCCGGTCAGGCCAGGCCAGCCCCTCCGACAGGCCCACCACGTACCGCTCATCCGGGTGCGCGCCGATCCCGCCATCCCAGACCACGCCGCTCCAGCGCAGCGCCGCAGCCAGAAGGAGCAGCAAGAGACAGGCGCTCAGCCATGACAGTCGTTCAGCCACAGGTGCCTTCCACGCCTGGTTGCCGACAACGGAGCGCCCGTCTACGGCCAGAAGGCTGGCTCCATCTCGAGGATGTACAACACCGTCTCTTCCGTCTCCGACTTCTCCGCTATGCCGCCGAAGACGGCACGCCGTCCGTCGCGGGACCAGACCGGCCCCCAGTCAACGTCCGCGAAGTACTCCGGCCTCGACGTCGCGTTAGCCGCGTACCAGACCCCCGATCGCCCGCTCGCCGGGTCGGCAGCGTAGAAGAACAGCGGCCAGCCATTCGGCATCGGCGACCAGACGGGAACCCAGCAAATCCACCCCTCCGTTCCAGACAGCACCTGCGCCCCCGATCCGTCAGTGTTGACCAGCCACAGGCCGCCGCCCCCGCCGGACACAGCCAGCAGCGCGCCGTCGGAACTCCAGGTGAGATGCTCGGGGCCGGCCCCCTGAAAAAGCGGGCGCGGGTCTGAGCCGTCGGCGTTCATCACGTAGACATCCCCCGGCTGGTCGTACCCCGGGGCGCGGACGTAGGCGATGCGCTGGCTATCGGGAGACCAGGCCTGACGGACATTGACACCGCTCGCGTCGTTGGTCAGCCGGGTCAGTTCACTCCCGTCAGCGCGGGCGCGATAGAGGTTGAACACGACGTCATCAGGCGCTGACCGCCCGAGGGCCCGCGCCGCCCATCCTGCAGGGCGAGAGGCGCTGGAGATGTCGCCAGAGCCGTAGAAGAGAATCCACTGACCATCCGGCGACCAGAAAGGCCAGCCGTGGATGCCGGTTCCGCCCCAGCAGTGAGAGTCGGTGCCGTCCTCATTCGCCGTGCAGATGCGCGAACCGCCGCTACTGGTGTGGGCAGTGTAGGCGACAGTGGGACTGGTCGGGTTGTAGAAGAGGGCATGGATCGGCCCAGATGGCAGCACCACCACCTGCACTGTGCTGGTCGACACGCTATACTGAAACACATCACCCTGTCCAGCCGTGCTATTGTAGGAATAGTAGGAGAAATGACTGCCATCTGAAGACCAGTTGACACTGTAGGGATAGACGGAGCCAGACTGATGGTGAAGGCCAGTCCCCTCGGAGACCGGCAAGGCGACGTGCAAGTCGTCGCCCCAGGCCAGGCCCCAGCGGATCGCTTCATCGGGCGACATAGGCTCCGGCGGGTCCGGGGGGTTTCCAGGCACGACCGTTGTCTGCATTCCGCTGCCCACCTCCACCGTGGCGCCGCCAGCGGCCACCGTCACCGTCGCCACCTGACTGGAGACCAGCGTCGTCCCGTCTGGCTGGGCCCGCACGCTGAAGCGCGTTCCGCGCACTGCGGCCACGGCCGCCGCCGTCTCCACCTCGAACCCCTCCCCCGGCGCCAGTCCCTCGACATTCACCCAGACCTGCCCCTCCGAGAGATTGAGCCGCCTCACGCCAGTCTCCGGCTCCTGCAAGGTGAAGGTCGTGTTCGGCGCCACGCGCACCATTTCCGCCTCCGTCGCCACCCGCGCCGTCGAGGCCTCCAGCGCCCGCACCTGCCCGCCCAGGTACAGGACCATCTGTTCCAGCGCCGCCGTCCAGTCCTCCTCTGGACGGGCATGGGCGTCCACCCGGTTGACCACCTCCACCACGGTTGCCCGGGCTTCTTCCGTTGGCGTCAGCGTGGACGATGGCGGTGTCGTCACTGGCGACGGCCCACCGCATCCGACCAGGACCAGCAGCAATGCCACACAGGGCAGGATTCGTCCCACCCAGCGACTCATCGGTACCCCCCTTACTGTAGAATCCACATCTCCCTCAGGCTACCGGAGCCCCAGCAATCGCACCACGCGCAACGGCTCCGTCTTGCCATGGGCTTCGAAGGGCGGCACACCTTCATCGGCGACCACCTGATCCCGCACGCGCGCGTGCAGGTCAGCGCTGAGCAGGATGGTGACCGACTCCGGAACCGCGCCCTCTGAAGGGCGCGGCAGGCCCATGACCGCCTTGCAATGATCCTGGATGCGCGCCGCGGTGTTGACCGGATCGCCGACCACCGCGTAGTTGATGCGCCGTCCGCGGCCCACGACCGCGTCAATCACCGGCCCACAGTGGATGCCGATGCCCATTCCGAAAGGCCGCTCGTCGCGCAACGGCCACAGCGCCTGCAGTTCCCTGGTGGCCTCGGCCATGCGCAGCGCGGCGCGCACCGCATGCAAGGCGAAGTCGCGGTCGGGCTCCGGCAGGCCGAACAGCACCATCAGCCCATCGCCAACCACGTCGTAGATGACCCCGCCCTCGGCGAAGGCCGCCTCGGACATCCCATCCAGGTAAGCGGACAGGAAACGCACCATCTCCGCGCTGCGCCCCTGATGCATCAGCGTCTCGGAGGCGTGGGTGAAGCCGCGCACGTCGGCGAAGAGCACCGCGGCCTCCTTGGGGGCGCGATCCGCCTGTAGCAGGGTCTCCCAGTTCTCCAACACCGCGCGCAGCCGCTCGGGGGACATCACCCCGGCGAAGCGCTGGCGCAGCAGCCGCTTCTCACGCTCCGCGAAGATCGTCCGTCCCGCCAGGGCCACGCCGCCGACGCCCACCGCCGAGGCCACCGGCGCGACCAGCGGCAGCACCAGGTCCTTCCAGATGAAGAGACCCACGCCCAGCGTCAGGTAGAACAGCATACCGCCCAGCAGAAGCAGGATGCCAGGCGCGGGGCGACGCAGGTTCAGCAAGCCGAGGGCCCCCAGCCCGGCCAGCCCGACCAGGGCCACGGATGCCTGACGCGACGGGCGGTAAAGCCAGTCGCCAGCCAGAAGGGTGTCCAGCGCGTTGGCCTGAATCTCGACACCCGGCATCCCCTCCTCCCCAGCAAAGGGACTGCGATGTCGGTCCCCCTCCAGCCGCGTGGTGTAGCCGATCAAGACGATCCGGTCCCGGAAGATGGCGGGGTCCACCGCCTCGGGCCCGTCGAGGAGCAGGCGGTAGGCCGAGACGGTCTCGAAGGTGGCCTCCGGCCCGCGGAAGCGCACCATCAGTGTGCCGTGGGCATCCAGCGCAGCGGCCTCCACATCTGCCGCGCTTCCGACGGCGAAGAAGGCCAGCGCGAGAGGGAAGGAAGGTAGAGTGCGCTCGTCCACCGGGTACAACAAGGGCACTCGGCGCACCGAGCCGTCGGGATCCAGGGCCAGGTTCGCCACGCCCATCCCGACAGCAGCCTGCAGGAGCGGGGAGATCGGCGGGCTGAACGTCACCATCCCGTAGCCGCTCCCCTCCGCTTCCTCAAGGTGGGCGGCCAGGACGACGTTGCCCGCCTGGTCCAACGCCTGCGCCAGCGCCGCATCGCCCCCGTCGTCCCACCCAGGCGTGTCGAAAGCCACATCCAGTCCAATGAGCGCCGGACGGCCGGCGGCAATGCGCTCCACCAGATCAGCCCAGCGGCGGCGCGGCCAGGTGCGAATGTTCTCCCCCTGCAGGTTCCCCAGCATCTGGAACGACGCCTCATCCAGCGCGACGATGGTGGTGGGGAATTGCGGCTCCTCCGGACCACGCAGCCAGAAACGGGCATCCACCGTCCAGCCCTCGAGGCGGGCGGACCAGTCAGGGTGGAGCGCCTGCAGGATCACGAGGGAGAGGAGAAGGATGAGCGGGGGCAGCCAGCGCTGCACCGCGCCAGTCGCTGACCGCCCCCTTCTCATCTAGTTTTCCTCAGTTTGTCTCGGAGGCCTTCGACGCGAGGTACTACGATCGGTCGCTCAGCACAACGACGCCGGGCAGTTCCCGTCCTTCCAGCAGTTCCAGGCTCGCCCCGCCGCCGGTGGAGATGTGCGTGAAGCGGTCCGCCAGGCCGCTCTGCTCCACCGCCGCGGCCGAGTCCCCGCCGCCAACGATGGTGACGGCCTGCATCCGCGACAGGATCTCCGCCAGGGCGAAGGTGCCGCGAGCGAAGTTGGGCATCTCGAAGACGCCCACAGGGCCGTTCCACACCACCGTGCGCGCTCCGCCCAGGGCGGACTCGTAGGTGGCAAGGGTGTTAGGTCCCACGTCGAGCGCGCGCCAGCCCGCCGGGACGTGGTCGGGGGCCACTACCTGGCTGCGGGCGTTGTTGTCGAACGCATCGGCGACGACCAGGTCCACCGGCAAGACCAGGCTGCTGCGCCCCTTCGCCAGCAGTCCACGGGCGGTCTCTACCGCCGACTCCTCCACCAACGAGTCGCCCATGTCGAAGCCCATCGCGCGGAAGAAGGTGTTGGCCATTCCACCGCCGATCAACAGCCGGTCGCAGCGCTCCAGCAGCCGCTCGATGACGCCGATCTTGTCGGAGATTTTAGCCCCGCCCAGGATGGCGACGAAGGGGCGTTCGGGGTCTTCTACCGCCCGTCCCAGGAACTCCAGTTCCTTCTCCATCAGCAGGCCAGCCACGGCCTCCTGACCGCGCTCGCGCATGATCCGCGCCACGCCCTCAGTGGAAGCATTAGCGCGATGGGCGGTGCCGAAGGCGTCATTCACGTAGAGATCGCCCAGGGCAGCCAGGCGGGCAGCGAAGGCCATGTCATTGGCCTCCTCCTCGGGGTGGAAGCGGGTGTTTTCCAGCAGGACCACCTCGCCGGGACGCAGGGCGGCGCAGGCCGCCTCGACCTGCGGGCCGACACAGTCATCCAGTTTCTGCACCGGCCGGCCCAGCAGTTCCGCCAGGCGGGCGGCCACCGGATCCATGCGCATCTCGGCGACCGGCTTCCCTTTCGGGCGGCCCAGATGGGACATCAGCACCACCGCCGCGCCGTGGTCGAGCAGGTACTGCAGCGTGGGCAGGGCCGCGCGGATGCGCGTGTCGTCGCTCACCGCGCCCTCTTTCAGCGGCACGTTGAAGTCCACCCGCACCAGCGCGCGCTTACCGGCAACCTCCACATCACGGATCGTTTTCTTCTGCATCCCTTACAGCCCTTTCGCCATCAGCGCTGCCAGATCGGCGACGCGCACCGAGTAGCCCCACTCGTTGTCGTACCAGGCGACCACCTTGACCATGCGCTCGCCGATGACCTGGGTCAGGCTGGCGTCCACGATGCTGGAGCGCGAGTCTCCCTTGAAGTCCATCGAGACCAGCGGCTCGGTCTCGAAGCCCAGGATGCCCTTCAGCGGCCCGGCGGCAGCGGCGCGCAGCGCATCGTTGACCTCAGCCACGCTCGCCGGCCGCTTCAGCGTGGCGACGAAGTCCACAATAGAGACGGTCGGCGTGGGCACGCGCAGCGCATAGCCGTCGAACTTGCCCTTCAGTTCGGGGATGACCAGGGCCACAGCGCGGGCCGCGCCGGTGGTGGTGGGGATGATGTTCAGCGCCGCCGCCCGGGCGCGCCGCAGGTCCTTGTGCGGCAGGTCGAGGATGCGCTGGTCGTTGGTGTAGGCGTGGATGGTGGTCATCAGGCCGTACTCGATGCCAAAGGTGTCGTGCAGCACCTTCGCCACCGGCGCCAGGCAGTTCGTGGTGCAGGAGGCGTTGGAGACGATGTGGTGCTTCGCCGGGTCGTACTGGGCGTCATTGACGCCAATCACCACCGTCAGGTCCACGCTGTCCGACGGCTTGGCCGGCGCGGTGATGATGACCTTGCGCGCCCCGGCGCTGATGTGCGCCGCGGCCTTCTGACCATCGGTGAAGAGGCCGGTGGCCTCGATGACGATCTCCACCCCCAGGTCTTTCCAGGGCAGCCGGGCGGGGTCCTTCTCCGCCAGCACCCGCACCTCCTGGCCGTCCACCAGCAGAGCGCCCTCCTTCACTTCCACAGCCCCCTCGAAGCGACCGTAGTTGGAGTCGTACTTCAGCAGGTGAGCCAGGACGTCGGGGGAGGTGATGTCGTTGACCGCAACGACCTCCAGTTGCCCGGCGTACAGGTCCCGCATCGCCTTGAACGCCTGCCTCCCGACACGACCGAAACCATTGATACCAACTTTCACTGTCATCTTACCCTCCTCAGGATCAGGTGATCTTCTCCGTATCTCTGCTTCTTCGCGTCTCTGCGTTTTCCGCGTCACTCCTCGACCAGCCTCATCAACACCTGTGCCAGTTTCTGGCTGTCGTGCCGCCACGGGCAGGTCGGGTCAACCACGTCTGCGGTGTAGAGCGCAACCGACGAACCCGGCGGAAGCGTAGGCCGCACCGGTTCGACCCCCGCCGGCAGTGCGCTGGTGTGTTCCAGGTTGTCATTTGCCAGCACTATGGGAAAGAGGTCACTCCCCAGGTGCCGGCGCAGGGCAGCCACGTGGTCACCCACGTCGTACCCGTCCGTCTCCCCCAGTTGGGTCGCCACGTTGCAGATGTACACCCGGCGGGCGCGGCTGGCCGCCACCGCCTGCGCGATACCAGGTACCAGCAGGTTGGGCAGCACGCTGGTGTAGAGCGAGCCAGGACCGGCCACGATCAGGTCCGCCTCCAGGATAGCACGAATGGCCTCCGGGTAGGCTGGCACGTCGTCCGGCTCCAGATAGACCCGCTCGATGGCCCCAGGCGCGCTCGTGATGCGCGACTCCCCGGCCACGCGCCCCACCCCTTCCGGCTCGGCGCGCAGGTCCCCCACCAGGGTGACGTCCTGCAGCGTGCTGGGGAGCACCCGCCCCTGAACCGCCAGAAGGCGGCTGGACTCCAGAATGGCCTGCTCGAAGGAGCCGGTCACCTCCGCCATCGCGGTGATGAGCAGATTGCCCAACGAGTGGCCGTTCAGTCCCTCTTCACCAGAGGTGGAGGGAAACCGGTACTGCAGCACCTGCGTGGCCAGCGCCTCGTCGTCCGCCAGGGCAGCCAGGCAGTTGCGGATGTCGCCCGGCGGCAGCACTCCCAGGGCGCGCCGCAGACGGCCCGAACTGCCGCCATCGTCGGCGACGGTCACCACGGCGGTGATGTTAGAGGTATAGGCTTTCAGGCCACGCAGCAACGTGGCCAGGCCATGCCCGCCGCCGATGGCGACCACCTTAGGACCCTGCCGCCGCTGGCGGTGCCGGTAGAGCGCCTCCACCACCCGTCCCCTCTCCGAGACGAAGGGCGAGAGCAGGGTGCGGTTCAGCCCCCACAGGCCCCAGACGATCAGCCCGCTACCCAGAACGGTAAAGAGCACGGCTCGCGCCCAGGTGGGCAAGAAGACCGCCGAGAAGTAGCGCAGAACCAGCGCGAGCGGCCGTATCTGCCAGAGGACCGCGCCGACCCCCACGCCCACCAGCACGATGCCCAGGGTCATCAGCAGCAACCACCGCTTGACCCCCAGGCCGGGCAAGAGCCACTTCAGGTTGGAACGGAGTCGGTTGTCAATGCGCATACCGCTGGCCGCCCGCGGCCCTCCCACCTTTCGCGTCTTCCACAAGGTCACGGCTGCTCACCGTAGCAACAACCTGAATGATACCACAACCCGCAGCCTTGTCCACCGTGTCCGCAGACAGCGGATGATTATCCGCGCCGCACGGCCGGTAAGGCCGGCGGGAGGATGACGTTCCCGCAGTTTTCGGACAGGCCCCAAGTCGTGGGTTGGGCCAACCTCCCCAGGTGCTAGGCAAGAAGCATCTCAAAGGCGTCCGGCGGCAGGCGATCCAGCCGCTCGACGACCAGGTCAGCAGCGGCCAGCGCGGAGGCAGGACTGGTGGTGGTGACGGCGATGCAGCGCATGCCGGCGCGGCGGGCCGCATCCACCCCGGCCACCGCGTCCTCGACGACCACACAGCGCGCTGGCGGCACGCCGATCTGCGCCGCGGCAGCCAGAAAGAGCGCCGGCTCCGGCTTGCCCGGCAGGGCGAAGCCGGAGAGGATGGCCTGAAAGCGCGGACGTAACCCCAGTTCATCCACCAGCGCGTCAATGTTCTCCAGCGGCGCGGAGGAGGCCAGCGCCTGTCGTATCCCCGCCGCCGCCAACCGCTCCAGCCACGCCAACGCGCCCGGCAGCGGCTGCGCTCGCCCACGGATGGCCTCCCGGAACAGCGACTCCTTGCGCGCGCTGACCTCGGCCACCAGGTCGGGCTCCGGCACACGCCCCAGGAGCACGGTCAGGATGCCGGTGTTGTTCATCCCGAAGGTGAGCCGGAAGCGCTCCTCATCGAACGGGATGCCATATTCCTGCAGCGTCTGCGACCAGGCCGAGAAGTGGAAGGCGCCGGTGTCCACCAGCACCCCGTCCATATCCCACAACACGCCGCGCGGATCGCTCATCCCTGGCCGTACTCCTCGACGTAGCGCCGGTGGGCGCGGGCGACCTCCTCAGGCGGGATTTCGAGCGGTTGCCCCAGTTGCAGGGCGTAGAAGACCGTCCGCGCCACGTCCTCCACCATCACCGCCGCCTTCAGCGCCGCCTCCGGCGTGCGGCCCACGGTGAAGACGCCGTGATTCTGCAGCAGGACCGCCGGGCTCTCCCCGATGACCCGCACCACCTCGCGCCCGATCTCCTCCCCGCCGATGCGCGCGTAGCCGCCGCAGGGGATGGGGCCGCCGAACTCGTCACAGATGGCGGTCAGCACCGCCGGGATGGGGCGGCCCACAGCGGCAAAGGCGGTGGCGAAGGTGGAATGAGTGTGCACCACGCCGCCCACGTCTGGACGGTGACGGTAGATGTAGAGGTGGGTGGCGGTGTCGGACGAGGGTCTCAGGGTGCCCTCCACCACCCGCCCCTCCAGGTCCACCACCACCATCTGCTCCGGCGTGAGGTGCTCATACCGCACGCCGCTGGGTTTGATGACCACCAGCCCGCTGGCCCCGTCCCGCCCGCTGACGTTGCCGCTGGTCCAGACCACCAGGCCCTGGCGGGGCAGTTCCAGGTTCAGGCGGCAGACCTCCTCCTTGAGCCGTTCGAGCATCGCTCACACCTCGCCTGCCAGCACCCGCTGCCTGAGCGCCTTGAGCCGCTTCATGACGTCGTTCTGGCCGCGGCCAAAGGTGTCGTGCAACTGCAGGTACTCGGCATACAGCAGATCGTAGATCGCCTTGCGGGCCGGGTCGGGGCGGTAGACGACCTCCTTCAGGCGGGCCATGCGCTGCGCGGCGTCGAAGATCGTCGCGTAGCCGCCAGCCTCCACTCCGGCGGCAACCGCAGCGAACATCGCCGAGCCGAAGGCGGGAGCCTGCGGCGAGGCGCCCACCCGGATCTCCTTGCCGGTGACGTCAGCGTAGATCTGCATCAGCAGGCGGTTGCGCTCCGGCAGGCCGCCGCAGGCGACGATCTCCCGCACCGGCACGCCGTTGTCAACGAAGGCCTCGATGATCACCCGCGTCCCGTAGGCGGTGGCCTCGATGAGCGCGCGGTAGATGTCCTCGGGCCGCGTGGCCAGCGTGGCCCCCACCAACATCCCGGTCAGGTCCACATCCACCAGCACCGAGCGGTTGCCGTTCCACCAGTCGAGCGCCACCAGACCGTGCTCGCCCGGCCGCTGGCGCGCCGCCTTCTCCTCCAGCAGTTGATGGACGTTGAGGCCGCGCGCTCGCGCCTCGTCATGGACGGCCGGGGGGACGCAGTTCTCGACGAACCAGGCGAAGTGGTCACCCACGCAGGACTGCCCGGCCTCGAAGCCGAAGAGGCCAGGGATGATGCCGTCTTCGACCACGCCGCACATGCCGGGGACGATGCGCTCCTCGGTCCCCAGCAGCATGTGGCAGTTGGACGTGCCCATGATGATGACCATGCGGGCCGGTTCGACCACCGTCACAGCCGGGACGGAGACGTGGGCGTCCACGTTGCCGATGGAGACCGCCGTGCCGGGTTGCAGGCCGGTGAGGCGGGCCATTTCCTCCGTCAGGCCGCCAGCGCGCCCGCCCAGCGGGTAGATGTGACGGCTCAGCTTCTCGTCCACCACGTGGCGCAGGCGCGGGTCGAGCGCGGCGAAGAAGTCATCGCTGGGGTACCCATCCTGCTTGTGCCAGATGGCCTTGTAGCCGGCAGTGCAGGAGTTGCGCCGCTCCTGCCCGGTCAGTTGCAACACGATCCAGTCCGCCGCCTCGATGAAGCGGTGCGCCGCAGTGAAGACCTCGGGGGCCTTGTTCAGCGTCTCCCAGATCTTGGGGAACAGCCACTCCGAGGAGATCTTGCCGCCGTAGCGGGGGAGCCACCGCTCGCCGCGCTCCCGGGCGATCTCGTTTAGCCGGTTGGCCTCCGGCTGGGCGGCGTGGTGCTTCCAGATCTTGACCCAGGCGTAGGGGTTATCACGCCACTGGGGCAGCATGCACAGCGGCGTCCCCGCCTGGTCGATGGGCAGCATCGTGCAGGCAGTGAAATCCGTGCCCACGCCGATGACGTCCGCCGCATCCACCCTGCCCTGGCGCAGGACGGCGGGGATGGTCTCCCGCAGCACGTCAATGTAGTCAGCGGGGTTCTGCAGGGCGAAGTCGGGGGGAAGCGGTGTATCGCTGCCGGGGAGGGCCTCGTCAATCACTCCGTCACGATAGGGATGGACGGCGGTGGCGACCTCCTCGCCGGTGGCCACGTTCACGAGCACCGCACGTCCGGACTCGGTGCCGTAGTCAATGCCGATGGTGTACTTGTCGTTCATGAATGTCTCACCTCTTGACTGCAGACCACGGACCACGGAGCAAAGAAATCCGTCATCAGTGATCTGCAGTCCCTCCTCTGGGGTCGGTGCTCCGTTTCACTGCACCTCAAGGATCGCCGGGCGAGCCACCTCGCCCTCCTCCACGGCCACGGAGAGGGTGGGCCAGCCGGGGATGGCCGTCAGCACCTCGTTCCCCTCCGGCCCGACCAGGATGGTGTCCTCCGACTTCGTGCCAGTGATGGAGGGGTTCCAGGCATACGCCTGCCCCACAGCGACGACATCCTCGGCCTGGGGGGTGGCGACCCGCTCACGCGGCTCATAGCCGGCCAGGCCACCCTGATGATGGAGATGCCACTCGTCGGGGAAACCGGCAGCCTCATAGGCCGCCACGCCACGACGGAGCACCTCGCCCAGCGTGCGCCCCGGCCGGGTGGCGGCGATGAGTGCCGCGTCCACGCGAGCCACCGCCTCCGCCCGGCGGCGCAGGTCGTCAGGCAGGGGGCCGAAGTGCACCAGGCGGGTAAGTGAGCAGATCAGCCCCCAACGCCGCCCGCAGAGGACGAGCATGGCATACCGCTCCAGCCGCCGCGCCGTGGGCAGGGGATGACGGAAGGCGAAGATGCGTTCATCGGTAGCGATCAGGTTGACCACCGGCTGGACACCACGCCGCTCCGTCGCGCCGCTGAGTTGCGCGGCGATCTCGTGCTCGGTCTGGCCGGGTCGGACGGCCCGGGCCGCCTCATCCATCGCCGCGGCGCACAGCCGGCCCAGCGTGCGGAAGCGCTCTCCCTCCTCCGGCGTCAGCGCGGCGCGCAGGGAGGCCAGTTCGGCGGAGAGATCGGTCACACCGGGGTAGGGGCCGTCGCCGCCCACCCGCAAACCGGTGGTCAGTTCGTCCACTGCCTTCTGCTCCTCGTGCCAGCGAGCCACACGGAACTGCCAACCCTGGGTCGTCAGTCCCTCCTCCTGCTCCAGCCGGGGGGCCTCGATGTTGTTGGTGATGAGGTAGCGGCCC